>Ga0154895_1227_pt5 | contig 9236 bp, 7 predicted proteins | sample Rifle2008BG19ft_FD_105867 | JGI IMG/M metagenome (GOLD analysis project Ga0154895, IMG submission 105867) | Deltaproteobacteria bacterium RBG_19FT_COMBO_46_12 | reverse complement strand
ACGGCCATGGGCCATTACAAAGAAACCGCTATGAATCCTATTGTGGCTATTGTTGGAAGACCTAATGTTGGGAAATCCACCCTCTTTAATCGGATCGCTGGAGGGAAGAAAGCAATCGTATGGGATGAGCCCGGTGTCACCCGGGATCGGAATTATGCTGATGTCAATTGGGAAGAAAGCGCTTTCACTTTGATTGATACTGGTGGGTTTGAGCCGGTTTCAAGGGATCGGATCTTTATCCAGATGCGTGAACAATGCCAGTTAGCTATGGACGAAGCCGATGTCATCCTCTTTATGGTGGATGGAAAAGAAGGGCTCACCCCTTCGGACAAGGAAATTGCTAATATTCTTAGAAAATTGAATAAACCCGTTTTTTATATCGTCAATAAAATAGACGGACCGAAACATGAGGAAAAAGCCATTGAATTTTACGAATTAGGTGTGGAACTCATCTATTCCATTTCGGCAGAACATGGGTATGGTGTGAATGGATTGATGGATGATGTGACCAAGACCCTTCCCCGTTTGACTGAGAAAAAATGGGAGAAAGATATAACCAAGGTGGCTGTTATAGGACGGCCTAATGTGGGAAAATCCTCTTTGATTAACCGATTATTAGGATATAAAAGGGTGCTTGTGGATGAGATTCCTGGTACGACCCGGGATGCGATTGACACCTTTTTTGAGAGAGACGGAAAGAGATATGCCTTGATTGATACAGCAGGTATCCGGAGGAAGAGCAGGATCAGTTTGCGCCTTGAAAAGTATAGTATTGTGGAAGCCCTTCGAACCATTGATCGATCGGATGTCGCTCTTCTCTTATTAGATTCCAAAGAGGGGGTAACCGATCAGGATGCCCGAATCGGTGGTTTCATCCATGAGAAAGGAAAAGGGTGCATTCTTGTCGTGAACAAATGGGATCTTGTTGAAAAGGATTCTCAAACCATGGTTCATTATGAAAGAAGGGTGCGAGAAAACCTCAAGTATCTCTCTTATGCCCCCATCCTTTTTATCTCCGCCATGACGGGCCAAAGGGTTAAGAAAGTTCTGGATGTGGTTGATCGTGTCTCAGAGCAATCCAAAAAGAGAATTTCCACCTCTCAATTAAATAAATATTTTGGAGAGTGGGTTGAAAAATTCCCTCCTCCGCTTTATAAAAATCGGCGCGTGAAGATGAACTATATCACCCAGGTCTCCACGGCTCCCCCGACCTTTGTGATCTATGCCAATATCCCGAATGGGATTCATTTTTCCTATGAACGGTATTTACAAAACCAGATAAGAGAGACCTTTACCTTTGAAGGGGTTCCGGTTCGTTTTCGGTTTAGGAAAAAAGGAAAGGAAAAATAAGATGGTCAACAAAAAGAAGAAATATCTGATAGCAATTGTGGTCATCATCATCATTTTGGCAGGAGGATATTTTATCTACCAATCCATGGACCGGAAGGGATCAAATCAAAAATTTCGTTTTGCAAAGGTCGAGCGAGGGGATATCGCCTTTGTCGTGACGGCCACAGGAACAATCAATCCCGTCACCACAGTTTTAGTGGGAAGCCAGGTTTCAGGTACAATCAAAGCTCTTTACGCCGACTATAATTCCGGTGTCAAACAAGGACAAGTGATCGCTCAGATTGACCCCGCCATCTTTGAGGCTCAGGTTGAGCAGGGGAGGGCAAATGTGCTCAATGCCCAGGCCAATCAATTAAGTGCCCAATCCAATCTTGAGAATACGAGAGCCAATCTTGTCAAGGCAGAAGTGGCCGTTGCAGAGGTAAAGAGGACTCTTGATCGACACCGACCGCTTTTAGAAAGAAATGTCATTCCGCAGGCAACTCTGGATACCGCTCAAGCGAATTATGATACGGCCGTGGCTCAGAGTGACGTGGCCAAGGCGCAGGTAGAGTCTGCAAAGTCCCAGGTCGAATCTTCAAAGGCTCAGGTGGGGCAGGCCAAGGCTTCATTAAAAGTGGCGGAGACCAACTTGCGGTATACTACAATCCGGTCTCCGGTCAATGGGATTGTGATCTCAAGGAATGTGGATGTTGGTCAAACAGTTGCGGCCAGTCTTCAGGCTCCCACCCTTTTTACCATTGCAAAGGACCTGACCGAAATGCAAGTGAATACCAATGTAAGTGAAGCGGATATTGGACGGGTGGCAGTAGGTCAGGGGGCGATCTTTACGGTGGATGCCTATCCAGAAAAAACATTTCGCGGGAAAGTTTCAGAAATTCGTAATGCCCCGATTACGGTTCAAAATGTAGTGACCTACGATGTCATCATTCAGGTGGACAATAAGGACTTAAAATTGAAACCCGGGATGACGGCTAATGTCTCTGTTCAGATTGAACATAAGGAAGGAATCCTGAAGATTCCCAACGCCGCTTTGAGGTTCCGGCCGGAGTCCACCAAAATAAAGGAGACCGTGGAGAAGAGAAAAGAAGGTTTGAAAGATATGAAATCTTCTACGGGAGAAGGGGGGAGGCCCGGGAGAGTATGGGTTTTGTCTAAGGAAGGAAAACCGATTCCCATTTCTATTGTCCTTGGCATCACGGATGGAACCTTCAGCGAAGTGAGCGATGGAGGCATTAAAGAAGGGGTGGAGGTCATCGTCGAAGAGACTTCAAACAAAAAAGGAACGACACAGAGCAGTGGGCCTCCTTTTATGGGGGCACCCAGGAAATAAAAAGTCATAGGGCAGAGTGCGTAGAGCATAGGGTGTTTATATGGTTCTTTATGATATACTTTAACCTTTGCTTTCTGTGATTTGAGTTAATAAGATGGATCCTTTGATACAAGTTCGTGATTTGGTGAAGGTCTACAGCTTAGGGGAGGTGGAGGTTCAGGCCCTCCGTGGGGTGTCTTTATCAATCCATCGTGGTGAATTTGTGGCCATCATGGGCGCTTCGGGCTCCGGGAAATCAACCTTCATGAATATCCTGGGATTCCTGGATCAACCGACGAGTGGCCAGTACCTTTTAGAAGGGATCAATGGCGAAAATCTTTCAAGGGACGAGCTTGCCGAGATTCGAAATCGAAAGATTGGTTTTGTTTTCCAGGGGTTTAATCTCTTGTCCAGGACGGCGGCCATAGAAAATGTTGAACTTCCTCTCATCTATGCAGGAGCTTCAACTTCAAACCGGAAGGAAATGGCTGAGAAGGCTCTGTCTGCGGTAGGGTTAAAAGGAAGAGAACACCATCATCCAAACCAACTCTCAGGAGGTGAACAACAACGGGTGGCTATTGCCCGGGCCTTAGTGAATGAGCCCTCCATTCTCTTAGCTGATGAACCTACGGGGAATCTCGATACCAAAACGAGTGAAGAGATTATGAGGATCTTTCAACGCCTCAACCAAGAGTTGAAGATTACCATTATCATGATCACTCATGAATCGGACATCGCTTCCTTTTCGAAACGGATTATCCTCTTCAGAGATGGAAAGGTGGTTGAAGATCGTAACTCAGCCCTTCAGGGCTGACTATCAGGGCTGAAGCCCTGAGTTACATATATTATGAGGAGAAGATGACCCGACTTCTTGCAAGCTTTCGAATTGCACTCAGGGCGCTGATGGTCAATAAAATGCGCTCAACCCTGACGATGTTGGGAATCATCATCGGCGTGGGTGCGGTGATTGCCATGGTTGCCGTGGGCTCAGGGGCAAAGAAGCAAATTGCAGAACAGATTGCAAGTATGGGGTCGAACATGCTCATCGTCCTCTCAGGAAGTTCAACCAGCGGGGGACTGCGGTTCGGGTCAGGAACCGTTCCAACCCTAACGGCAGATGATGCAAAAGCCATGTTGTCAGAAATTCCTTTGATCAAGCATGTGGCCCCCAGTCTGAGTGGAGTGGCTCAGGTCGTTTTTGGAAATCAGAACTGGTCCACCGTTGTTAATGGAACAACCCCTGAAATTCTTGAAATCAGGGACTGGCCTCTTTCTTGGGGGCGCCCGTTCACACAACAAGACATTGACGGGGCGACGAAAGTCTGTCTTTTAGGGAAGACGATAGTGGATGTTCTCTTTGGAGGGATCGATCCGATTGATCAAGTCATTCGTATCAAGAACGTCCCTTTCACCGTGATCGGGGTCCTTGCTCCCAAGGGGCAATCGACAAGAGGGCAGGATCAAGACGATACAATTATCGTTCCATTGACTACGGCCCAAAAAAGACTTTTTGGTATGCAATTCCCGGGGATGGTGAGGATGATGTTGGTCCAGGCAAGAGGACCGGAAGTGATGCAAGAGGTGGAGAATCAAATGAATGATCTTCTCCGACAGAGACATCGTATTCAGCCAAATCAGGATAATGACTTCACCGTGCGGAATCTCACAGAGATTATGTCGACCGCCGAACAATCGGCCAGTGTCATGTCGCTCCTTTTAGGGGCGATCGCCTCCATATCTCTCATCGTTGGAGGAATTGGGATTATGAATATCATGCTTGTTTCGGTCACTGAGAGGACCAGGGAGATTGGCATTCGAATGGCTGTGGGGGCGAAGGGACGGGATATCCTCCTTCAGTTTCTCATCGAATCCTTGGTGCTCAGTCTGATTGGTGGAACGGTGGGAATCGGGATTGGAGTGGCGGGAACCCTCGTCTTATCCCATTTTACCCAATGGCCAATCCTCTTTTCCATTAACGCTATCCTTTTGGCTTTTCTTTTTTCTGGATCGGTAGGCGTATTCTTTGGATTCTACCCGGCCCGCAAGGCCTCCATGCTGAACCCGATCGAAGCCCTCCGGTATGAATAAAACGATGAACGATGAACAGTGAGGACTTTCAAGTAACCACTATCCAATGACTGATGGATGCCAGTTAATCAGGGAATAAGGAGTAATCGATCTGCTAATTGTTGAATTTTTCATTTTCATTGGAGTGGGATGCGTTGTCGGTTTTCTCGCTGGTCTGTTCGGTGTGGGCGGCGGGTTCGTCATGGTCCCGATTTTGATTTTCAGTTATGAACATTCTGGCGTTTCTCCCACTGTATTAACTCATATCGCCATTGGAACCAGCCTTTTTGTCGTTGTTTTTGCTTCATTGACGAGCGCCTACCAGCATCGAAAACAAAAAAACATCCATTGGCGTTCGGTCTTTTTGATTGGATTTTCAAGCGCCTTAACCGCTTTCGCAACGACTCGACTCGCGGCTGATTTAAGTGGGAGACATTTGCGAGTGTCTTTTGCTATCATCGTCACCGCTGCCGCCATAAGAATGCTAACCGAAAGCGAGACACAGGCTGAGAAGAAACTTCAATGGTCATCGATGCCAAACACGCTCGGTCTTGTGGGGGTAGGGGTGGCTGCTGGCATTGTCTCCGCTTTGGCTGGGATTGGTGGCGGTCTTTTCACCATACCTCTTATGTATAATTTTCTTAAAATGCCTTTAAAATTGTCTATCGGGACATCCAGCGCCGCCATTGTGATTACGGCTTTCTTTGCCGTGGCAGGTTATATTTTAAATGGGATCGGTCGTTCAGGTTTGCCGGAATGGAGTATTGGGTTTGTTGATCTTCAGCGAGGAATTGCCCTTGCCTTGGGAACCCTCCTCTTCGCAAGAGTGGGCGCTTATGTCTCCTTCAAGACACACCCCTTCCTCTTAAAGGGGTTGTTCGCCGTTTTCGTGATCGCCATCTCCATTTACATTTTACTAAAGTAAACGAAAGGTCACTCAGGGACTCGATGAAATCTCCCTTTCCTCTTTGAGTCCCCTTTTGTAGGACAATGCGAGAAAGGAGATGGGATGAATAGCCTCCCGATGAGTCCCCTGAAAGATTTGAAGCTTGCAGGCACCACAGCTCGTTGAGATCTGATCGGCCTTTGAATCTGCAATCTCTTTGAATAGTCTTTTCCCAATAGCCATGGAGAGGCCAAAGTTCTTTTTCTTCATTCCAAAAGTTCCCACCAGGCCACAGCAGCCATCGAAAAAAACCTGGATGCTAACCCCTGGTATCAACTGGAGTAATTCAACAGGCTCCTTCACCACTCCGAGAGCACGGAGATGACAGGGGTTATGATACCCGATATTCAGATCCATCTTTCGAAAATTGACGTTGAGTTCGCCCTTTCGATGGAGCATCATCAGGAATTGATGGATGTCAAAACATTTTTCTGCCACTTTGGTTGCTTCTTCAGAATGAACTAATTTAGGATACTCCATCTTGACGGCCAGAGCGCAGCTTGGTTCGCTGAAGACAATATAGAGACCCTGGTCAACAAGCCTGGCCATCTCTCTGATATTGGTCCGCATGTCCTCCATCACAGGCTGAATCGCTCCTGAGTTCATTCGGGCGATTCCACAGCATTTGAAATCGGGGATCAGGACATGAAACCCATTCCGTTCAAGAACCTCTAATGTGGCCAGGCCATCTCCTTCCGGATCATTGAAATTGGAATAACAACTGACAAAATAGACGACCTTTTTCTTTCTTGAAGGCTGGGGCCGGCCCTCCAAGATTTTTCTTAAAGTACGCCTCTGAAAACGAGGGAGGCGCCGACGCCGGTCAAGACCGATGGCCCATTCCAAGCACTTTCTCGCAGGGGCAAAGGAATTGGCTATGTTTACGAGAGGGGCGAGCGAACTTCCAGTTTTGCAGAGGGATCTGGTGTTACTGAAGAATTGTTGAGCAAAGGGTTCTCCATGTTTCTCGATATAGGTGGCACGTCCACCTAATGCAAGCCACGGGATATCCACCCCTGAAGGGCATTCAGTAAGACATCTCTTGCAGTTGAGGCAAGAATCCATCACTTCCTTGAATTGAGAGGAATAAAGGATCTCCGGATTTAACTTGCCGGAAAAGAACTCCCTCAAGACCGTTGCCTTAGCCCTTCCAATGGTCCATTCCTCATTCATTTGTTGGGCGATGGCGCAATAGGAGCGACATTTCCCGCAGCCTGAGCAGGCCTCTATGGCCGTCCTGATGGATTCGGCGTCAAAGAAACCTGAGAATGGGATCGCATCTTTTTTCCCGATATATTTCAGATGCTGGCCGAGGGGATTCTGGGCACCTCCGATAATGCAACCTGGATTGAGAATGTTTTGCGGATCGAAGAGATTCTTCACCTCCACCATGGCCGGATAGAGGTTTGGGTACTGCTTATTGAGATAGTATGTCCTCAGCCGTCCATCACCATGTTCTCCACTGATCGTTCCCTTTAAGGTGAGGACGAGATCGTAACAGGCCTCTGCAAGGGAAACCATCTTCTTTATTTCATTCTCACGCGTCAGGTCTAAAAAAACCATTAGATGAAGATTACCGTCGCCTGCGTGACCATAGATGCTCGCATCCACTTCGAACCTTTTGAAGAGTTTCCTCAAGCCTTTGATATATTGAGAAAGATAGCTTGGATGAACTGTTGCATCCTCCATAAAGGCAATCGGTTTCTTAGGACCCTTGATCTTGTTAAGAATGGGGCCCGAAACACTTCTTACCTTTTCAAGCATGGCCATATCTTTGTCATCCTTAGCCACCTTCAAGTCAACGGCCAATTTTTCCTTATTGATCAATCTTTCCGCAACCTCTTTGAACTTTTGGCGGAGTTGTTCCTCATTTTCATCTTGGAATTCAACAAAGAGAATTGCTTCAATCCCTTCAGGAAGGTAAGGCCTTAATTCCACTTTCTGTTTCCGGGCGAGATCAAGTATTTGACGTTCAATAATCTCGAGCATGGCAGGAGAGAGCTCCAGAATCTTTTGCGTTGCCGTACCTATTTGATCGAGGTTATCAAAGTAGATCAACCCACCCAAGGCCTTTCCCGAAAGAGGGAGGAGATGAAGTTTTGCCTCAGTCATGATTCCAAGGGTCCCCTCTGATCCTACAAAAAGGGAGGTAAGGTCCAATGCTCCTTTATTTTGGAGCCTCCAGAGGTCGTAGCCGGAAGAGTTTTTCATGGTAAAAGGCTTTTCTTCTTCCATGGGTTTCCTATACCGTTTAAGAAGATCAGGCATTACTTTGTAAATTTTGTCTTCGAGAGTTTCTGAATCTTTTAACTCCCCGGTTGCTTTCTCAGCCACCGAGAAACGGCCTGTAGAGATGACCTCTCCATTTGAAAGGACCACCTCCAAGGAAAGAACGTAATCCCTCGTGGCACCATATTTTACAGCGTGAGGACCACTGGAGTTGTTGGCAATCATACCACCAAGTGTGCAATGATCTTTTGTTGAGGGATCGACGGGGAAGAAAAGATGATGGGGTTTGAGAAATTGGTTTAAGGGAGCAAGGATAAGGCCAGGTTGTAATCTAACCCACTTCTCTTGTTCGTTGAATTCTAAGATGTTGTTCATATATTTAGAAAAATCGAGAAGCAGGCCCTCTCCCACTTCATTGCCTGCACGGCTCGTACCCGCGCCACGTGGAGTAATGGGGATTCTGTGCTGGGCTGCATATTTCACCACAGTGATGACATCTTTTTTATGTCTGGGTTTCACGATCCCTAGAGGCCTGATCCGGTATAAGGAGGCAGCGCTGCTGTAAATGGTACGGCTGAGTTCATCGAAGAGGACCTCTCCTTCGATTACATCTCCAAGCCCCTTTAAAATGGTATTGGTTTTCCTAGACATGAACGATCCCTTGGTTGTGTCCAGCCTCCCTTACACCCCTATCTCGCTCCTTTTTTAACTTTCTCAAGAAGCATTTCAGCACGGACAGGATTGAAGGCACCACATTCACAGCATTTGGCCATGATTCTCGCTGCCTTTTTTGGAGTCAGGCGTCTCAATTTCACGTAGTCGATCATCTTCCGGATGAAGTTGAAGGAAACCATTCCGTGGCCGCACATAGTATTGAATTCCATAATCTCTCTTTCTGGCAGTCGGTCCTTAGCCCCCCAGAAACCAAGGGAGTGCTCAGCGCTATGTCTTTCGATTCCCGCCCGTCGGCAACAAGCTTGAACCTCATCTAAGAGTCCACTAATGTTGATAGAGATCCCTATGTCCGCCTGAATTAACTCTTCCACCACTTTCTGAAGTGTATCCAGGTCGGTAAAGACAGCCAAAGCGCCTGCCCCATCCCCCTGGTTCGAAATCAATTTCTGGATATCGATATCATCCTTGTAAATATTCCCCTGCTTGCCGTCTCCGATGTTCACCGGAGTGTATTTAAGACATATTCGCATAAACTCCTGCAATTTGGCAGCGGATCCCTCACGGGTGATACCTTTTGCGGTATGGGCGAAGATGATATAATCGTTTTTTAGGCTCTCTGTTGTTCCTTGCCGATGGAGTGTATTGGTCATAATTCAA
>Ga0154895_1057_pt2 | contig 9353 bp, 8 predicted proteins | sample Rifle2008BG19ft_FD_105867 | JGI IMG/M metagenome (GOLD analysis project Ga0154895, IMG submission 105867) | Deltaproteobacteria bacterium RBG_19FT_COMBO_46_12 | reverse complement strand
GGCAGGGAGATATTCCTGCCCAACCTCCTATCCCAATTTTTTCATGGCTTCAGGGGGTTGGGGGATTTTTCTGAAATACCTCTCAGCTTTTTTGACGGCAGGCCAGAGGCCAAGGTTCATCGGCCCAAAAATGATCAAACTTCTTCGGATATGGAAGGGATTGAAAATTCTTTTCAATATGGAGGAAATAGAATAGAAAGACCGATTCACCTTCCAGAATCCTTCTTGCAGTTCCTGAACAGTCATCCGCCTGGGTTGAAAGACCACTGTGGCCATATCGTACTTTGACCAATCCTCTGTCAGAATCCTCCCCTCCTGTTTTAATCTCTGATAGATTCGAGTCCCTGGGAAAGGGGTAAGAATGGGAAGGAAAGCTCCTTCGATTCTATTCCGCTCTGCAAATTCCAAAAACTCATCGAAGACCGACGGGTCATCATAATCATATCCAAAGACAAAAGAGCCATAGACCCCGATCCCCGCATCATGGAGCCTTTGAATTCCCTTCCCATAGGCCTCAATTCGATTGATCTGCTTTCCCATGAGGTTAATATTTTCTTCGCGAAGGCTCTCAAACCCAATAAAAAGCCCATAGCATCCTGCTTTCGCCATCAGGGAAACAATCTTTTCATTCTCAGCAATATGGATTGGCCCCTGGCTCACCCATCGCAACCGGTAATGGGAAAGCATATCAAGGAGTTCTCTGGCATGGGAAAGGCTCCCAACAATATTATCATCGACAAAGAAGATATAGCCTTTTGATCGCTCCAGGGATTGAATCTCTTTCTCAACTTCGGAAACCGGTCTCATCCGGTAAGTTCTGCCATGAAGCGCGGTCACCGAGCAAAACTCACAGTCATAAGGACAACCCCTTGTGGTTTGAATCAGATTGTGAAAGAGGTATCCCTTCGGAGGGAAAAGATTCCTTCTCGGAATGGGAAGACGGCTAAGGTCTGTTCTCTCCTTCTGGCGGTAAAAGGGTCTCATCGTTCCCCTTTCAGCATCCTCCAACATCTCAATCCAGACCTCATCTGCTTCGCCCATGGCCACACTGTCGCAATGGACCTTCGCCTCTTCGGGAAGCCAGGATGCGTGGATTCCTCCGATCACTACCTTTTTCCCTCTTCTTCGAAATTCGTCTGCGATCTCATATCCTCTTAGCGCCAGAGGGGTCATCGCAGTGATGGCGACCAGATCAACCTCCTGATTGAAATCGATCTCCGTGAGGCTTTCATCCATGATGCGGATTTGATGATGCGAAGGGGTGAGCCCCGCGAGAAGGGAAGTGGAGAGCAAGGGGAATTTAAATGCGATCACATCCCAGAAGCTGTCCTTGGGCCATCTGGGGATAATAAAAGAAATCTTCATTCCAACTTCTTTCCTTTTAAAAATTGGGCTAATGGTTTAATTTCCACCCCCTCTGGAGTGACCCATTGAAACGTATCCTTTGGCAAGGGTTGATTGACGGAGATTTCCTTCAATTTCACGTCCAAGCGAGTCTCCTTCTCTGGCATCTCGATTCGAATCCGGTTCGGAATCTCATGGCCTTCAGGCTTTTCTGTTAAAATCCTGATGTTTGCCTTTGCAATGAGATCTCCAAATTCTGAAATTTCGCCGGTATAGGCCCTATTCTGCATGGGGCTGAAAAGAAAGAATTCCCCGCCTCGGTAAAGGGCATCAAATACGCCCATTCCAAATGGGTGATAACCGAGGATGCGAAGCTTATCCGGTTTCTCGAAGAGGACGATTCCGTTGAGAAGGAATTTCAATTCCTCACCTTTTCTGACGGTATCAAGACGAATCGAGGCCTTTGCCTGAACAGATTCTGCAGAGGAAAAGGCTTCAAGAAGTTTAGCCATAGGATCCTTCACGGGAGGCGCCTCGATGTAAGGCATCTTAACCACTTTCTTGGGGCACCCTGAGAGAAAGAGGATCATGAGAAAGAGACTGAGAATCATCAACCAGGGTTTTCGGACCATTTTATTGTTCTCCTTTCGTAAAACGGCTCCATACCGCTTCCGCAGTTAATTCTCCCGAGGCAACCACTCCAGCAATCCCTCCTCCAGGAGATGTCCAATGTCCCGTGAGATAAAGATTTGTGATGGGAGTTGTGCGCGGAAGCCGATAGATTCCGGATTGCCTTGGGATCTGTGCCCATCCATAGGCGGCGCCCCATCGGTTGTGAGTCCATCGCTCAATCGACTTCGGAGTGGTTTCTACTTTGATCACGATTCGCTTCTCCAGATTGGGAATGAACGCAGAGGCTTTTTGGATGAGGCATTGGGAGAGTTTATCTTTAACTCTCTGATTCCAATCCGTACTGAAGTGATAGGTCGTTTTATAGCTCAGACAGAGGGTGCTCTTTCCTCTGGGTGCATGGGATGGATTGACTTTCGATGGGGCGAGGAGATAGAAAGGAGCCTCTTCTGAAATTTGATTCTTCGAGAGAGATTCATATTCCTTCTGGAGATCATTTTCAAAGAAAACCTCGTTATTTGAAACGGAAAGCTCATCCAATCCTCCGTCGACCCCCAGATAAAGGATAAAATAAGAAATGGAAGGCTTCATCCCTTTTAATTTTGATCGAAATCCGCTTGGAATTTGGCCCTCTCCGATCAGATCGGTAAAGGTGGAATGGGCATCGATATTCGAAATGAGGGTCTTCCCTATCATCTCCTGGCCATCCTTTAACTTCACACCAATCGCTTTCTTCTCTTTGATCACGATTTGTTCAACTTCAAGGCCTGTTAAAATTTGGCCTCCCATTTTCTTGAAGGCTTCTCCCATTTTAGACGGAAGTTGTTCTACCCTCCCTTCAATGCAGGATACCCCATAATTAAAATAGGACATTTCAACGCCAGCCATTCCTACTATAGAGATTTCTTCTGGGGGAAGCAGCGCATAGGAACTTCGGATCGAGAGAAGCGTCTTCAAAAAAGGATGGGAAACAAATTCCTGAAGGAGTTCCCCATAGGTCTTATCTCCGTACCGTGAGAGAAAAGGATACTGAGAAGAGAAGGAAGAAGGTTCAAACCAACTGAAAGAGGAAGGAACAGTGGAAAATTCCTCGTAAATTTTTTTCAAGATAGCATAGACTTCAACAATTCCCCTCTTTTCTTCTGGGAAGAGTGAGGAGAGGTTCTCGATATGGGTATCCATTCTCGAGGATTGACTCAACTTCCGATCCGAGAAGTGATATTCTCTTGCCGGTTCAAGGGGTATGAAACGTATTTCATCCAGGAGGTTTAATTTTTCAAGGAGACGCAATATCCTTCCCCCCTTCTGGCACTCCCCTAAGGACTGCACCGAGAGATCGAAGGAAAATCCTTCTTTCTCGAAAGAGGTGCAACACCCTCCCACCTTCTGGTTCTTCTCGATCATCAGGACCTTCAAGCCTTTTTGGGCAAGGAGACAACCGCAGGTGAGGCCTGCCATTCCTGCTCCGATGATGATCACATCCGCATCAGGCATGATGGATGCAGTATAACATAGGATTTTATCTCTCGTCGAATTTCCCTCTGTCACAAAGGATGAAGTGGCCGAAAATAAATGATCGTTTTACAATAGGCAGACGAGGTCGATCTGAGCTGGCAAGGTTTCGGAGGGGAGACCACTCCAACTTAATTGCATCCATACTGAGGGATTTCTTTATATAAAAAGTTGCAATTGACAAGAAAAAATATTTTTGATTAAATTGGTAACCTTCTGAGAACCATAAAACGAATTACTTTTCCCTCACCAAGGCAAAATGGAGGGGATAGTGCTATAATAAAAGCCCAATGGGAATGGATTGATAAGAGAAAGAAAGTTTAGTGAAGTTTAGGAGGTACTAAGTGGAAAGCAAAAAGTTCATTTTCAATTTCACGCCAACGGGAATGATCCCCACCAAAGAAATAACTCCCCATATACCCATCACTCCGGATGAAATTGTAAATCAGGTCTCTGAGGTAGCCGATTTTGGAATCAATATGGTTCATCTGCATGCTCGAGACCCTATCACCGGGGAACCCACCTACAAAAAAGAGGTTTATGCGGAGATGATTCGTGGAATTAGAAATAGACATAAAAATCTAATTCTGTGTGTTTCGACAAGTGGTCGGACATTTAGTGAATTTGAAAAGCGTTCTGATTGCCTTCGGTTGGAGGGTGAATTAAAACCGGATTTTGGAAGTTTGACCTTGAGTTCCCTGAATTTCAACAATCAGGCGAGTATCAGTACCCCGCAAATGATACAGGCCCTTGCCAGAGAGATGTTAGAGAGAGGAATCAGACCCGAGTTGGAAGCATTTGATGTGGGCATGATCAATTATGCTAAGTATCTCATTGAGAAGGAGTTAATTCATCCCCCTTACTATTTCAATCTGATTCTGGGCAACATTGCCTGTGCGCAGGCCAACCTTCTCAACCTGGGACTTATGATCAACGAGCTGCCGGCAGATTCCATCTGGTCCGTCGGAGGGGTCGGCCGATTCCAACTACCTATGAATGCGGCAGCGCTTATTGCAGGGGGTGGCGTGCGGGTCGGTTTGGAGGACAACATCTGGTTTGACGACGAAAGGACCCGACTGGTCACCAACAAGGAGCTGGTTGAGAGAGTCCTCTCTATCGCCCATGCCTTAGGTCGCATGCCTTACACAGGGCGGGAAGCCAGGGAGCTTCTCAGGGTCGTGTAGGGCTGATGCAGGTTGAAAACGAATGAGCTATCTCGAGCACCTCCGAGACAAGGTACGTTACAGCCCCCTGCCTCGCGTTTTCATTGATGGTCTCAACAAACTGGGAATTCAGATTCATTTGATTTACCTCATTCGGGAAGGAATCACCGGAGGTATCCCCCGGCAACAACAGGATGGGCTCGAGGGTTATGAAGTCGGTTTTCTCGAAGCGAAGGATATGACGGAGATGGCACAAATACCTTATAGGCCGGTAAGCTATGCGGAGTTACAGAATCGACTGAAGGAAGGAAACCTCTGTCTCGGAGCAAAACGCGATGGCCGTCTGGTGGCGTTCACATGGTGTAACTTGATCTGGTGCAAGTCCGAAGGCGTCTTGTTTCCGCTCAACGACGATGAGGCCTATCTCTTCGATGCGTATACCGCCTCCGACTTACGGGGTCAAGGGTTGGCGCCGGCGCTCCGGTATCGCCTATACGAGGAATTGGCCCGGATGGGCCGGACGAAACTCTACAGCATTTCCGAACGCTTCAATGCCCCTGCGTTGCGTTTCAAGCTAAAACTCGGCGCGGGAATTTTGAACTCTGGTTGGCATGTCATATTCTTCAAGAAGTGGCATTTCGGACCAAATTGCAAACGGCCTTGATGGGATTAATGATCATTACCATAGCATAATTTCCGCAAAGTTTTAACCCTCTGAAAGATGCAGACGATAGACATCTTTTCCAAAATCTCTGAGATACCGCAGGAAGAGTGGGACCGACTGATCACCACCAATGTCTTCGCAACCCATGGCTGGCTCCAGACAGTGGAGACCACGTTCATTGGGGATATACGCCCTTTGTACGCGTTGGTCAGAGAGGAAGGAAGAACCGTTGGAGCAACCGTGTGTTACATCTTTTCCAAAACCGGCACGGTGGAGGATCTTGACGATCGCCTGTTCGGTAGGGTGAAACCATTGGCATTGCGGTTCGGAATCTCCTTTATGCCAACGGTGGTGTGTGGAACTCTTTGGGGTTACGGCGATTATCTGGCTGTGGGGCCTGAGGTTAATCCTGAACGCAAACAAACTATAATGAATAAACTTCTCGACGTGGTGGAAGGGGAAGCCAGCCGGAAAGGGCTACCCATTAATCTGATCGACGTTCCCGAAGAAGACCTGGATTTAGCTGCAGTTCTGCACCGGCGCGGCTATGGCCGCTCCCGACACGTACCCATGACGTTTCTCGATCTTTGCTGGTCCTCGTTTGACGAATACGTGAAACACCTCAACCCGCACACAAGGAATAACTTACGGAGCCAGGTCAAAAGGAACCGGAAGGACGGAACAATAATCTCGACTCTGGAGGACGGCGGGGAGCATGCGGAGCGTCTTCATGAACTAATGACCATGAACTATCGCAAGCACTTGAACCTGCCCTTCTGTTTTAGTAAGGATTTCTTTTCTGAACTCAAGCGCAACCTCGGACAGAACGCTTTACTGCACATATCACGTAAAGCGGGTGATATCACTGGCGTGGCCGTGGAGTGCAGGCACAACAAAACGTCACATGGGCTGCTGTTAGGTATTGACCATGAAAAATGTGGGAATGACATGACGTATTTCAATTTGGGATACTACTCGCCTATTGCGGAAGCGATATCGGCAGGTATGACCCGCTTTTATTTCGGCCCGGGCCATTACCTGATGAAGATGAGACTCGGTTGCAGGACGACGGATCTCTTCATCTGGCATAAAAGTCACCGCCTCATTGCCCACCAGATGGTGAGGCTCTGGTTCACGATTCTCTCAAATTGGAACAGGTATAAGTTGCCACGCCAGGTGCGGCTACCCCAGGAACCGGAAGCGCTCAAGAAGAAGAGCACTGTTTAATCCACAACGAGATATTTGAACCGCCGTTGGAACAGCTATTGAGAAGAGCTGACCGTATTTTCATATTTTTCGATTGGGCAAGGACAACATTCACATCACATTGTGGATCGAGATGTTTGGTTCCAATCGTGGGAGGAATCATTCCATGATTGAGGCTTAATGCCAAAGCGCACGCCCTGATTCCTCCCGAACCATCAAACTCCCCGAGCAATGATTTGAGACTGCTCACTGAGATCTCTTTTGCCCTCTCTCGAAAAACCTTTTTAATTGCAAACGTCTCTGCTCGATCCAGATCAGGAGTCGAATTGGCAGCCGCTGAAATGTAATCCATGGCCTGAAAGTCCTTCACGGCTAAAGACATCGCTCTGGCCATTGAATCCCCTTTTAAATCATAACTTAGAAGTCCGTCTGTGCTTCCCGAAAGCCCTGCGCCAGCCATCTCGGCGTAGATTTTGGCCCCCCTCTTTTTCGCATGCTCTAATGTCTCTAACACGAGGATTCCACTTCCCTCCCCGAGAACAATCCCATTCCGATCTTGATCAAAGGGCCTCATCCCCTCCGCACCTCTTCCCTTTCCTGGGGATAAAGCTCCCAGCATCGAATAGACATGATAGAGAGGCTCGCTCAACTCATCTCCTCCTCCCGCGAAGATGACATCTGCCCTTCCCTCCCTTAAAAGATGATAAGCAAAAGTCATGGCCATCTCAGTGGAAGATTCTTTATGGGAGAAGGTGATATTCACTCCCTTGATGCCATATTCGATGGCGCAGTGGCTCGTGATGGCATTGGGAACAGCAGTTTGAAAGAGCAAGGGGGCCGCTCCGAGGGGCCCCTCTTTTAAAAGAGAACGGAAAAACTGATCCACGGTATCTGAACTGCCCAAGCCTGTACCGATTGAAATCCCAATTCGATTGGAATCCTCTTCCCTTAAATGTAGACCTGAGTCGTCAATGGCTAATCGAACGGATGAGACCACAATCTTCCCAATCCGATCCATCCTTCTGAGATTGGCGGGCTTGATGAAGGCCTTAAAATCGATCTCGGGGAGTTGACCTCCCAATCGAGAACGATAGGAACTCACATCAAACCCTTGAATTGGCTTGAACCCTGAAATTCCCTGAAGGCAATTCTTCCAGAACACCTCTATACCAACCCCGATAGAGGAAATGACACCCAGACCAGTAATGACTACGCGATGATCCTTCGGCGAGTTCGGAGTTCGGAGTAATGAGTTCGGAGTATTTCTAAAAGTTTTATTATACACTTCCATTTCCCTATTAATTCTTAACCCCCAAACTATTGAATTAAATTACCGACTCCGAACTCATTACTCCGAACTAAATTTCTTGAATACCAGGCACACATTATTCCCTCCGAAGGCGAAGGAATTGGATATGGCAATTCGAACATCCTTTTTAATTGAATGATTAGGCGTATAATTTAAATCACATAGTGGATCTGGCACTTCATAGTGAATCGTAGGAGGAATCATTCCAGTCTCTAATGTCATCACAGTTGCCACAGCTTCAATACCGCCCGCAGAGCCAAGGCAGTGCCCTACCATGGATTTGATTCCACTGATAGGAATCTCCCTCGCTCTCTCTCCAAAAACTCGTTTCATCCCTCGTGTTTCGGCAATATCATTAAAAAGAGTCGCTGTCCCATGGGCATTGATGGTATCGACCTCTTCTATAGAAACTCCGGCATCGGCCAAAGCAATTCTGATCACCCTCTCCACGCCTTCCCCATTGGGTTCCGGGGCGGTGAGATGATAAGCGTCGGCGCAGATCCCGTATCCTAAAAACTCCGCATGGATCGGGGCATCTCTCTCCAAGGCGTGCTCCAGTTCCTCGAGGATAAGAATGCCTGCTCCTTCACCGATGACCAACCCGTGTCTCCTCTTGTCAAAGGGTTTGCAACTTTCAGGATCGACTAATTTCAGACTGCTAAATCCACTATAGGAAACTTCGCAAAGAGAGTCGCTTCCACCCGTGACCATGACATCAGCCAAACCCATTTGAATCATCTCAAAGGCCACCCCCATGGAGGCGGAGCTCGAAGAACAAACCGTTGCCGTGGTCGTCCGGGGTCCCTTCAGGCCCGATTCGATAGCGATGTGGTCTGTCGTCGTGGCGAGGGAGTAAGAGATGAGAAGCGAGGGGGAGGACTTCTTTTGCCCTTGATAGAATCCTCTAAAATATTTTTCGACGGAGAGAATGCCTCCGGAGCCCGCTCCCAATACGACCCCGGCCCTTTCTTTATCCTGTAAATCTCGTTCAAGGCCCGCAGATTTCCAGGCTTCTCTAAAGGCGATCAAACCGAATTGATCACATCGAGAGAGTCGCCGAACCTCCTTTTTTGGAAAATGGGCCTCCGGGTCTAAATGAGAAACCTCTGCCGCAATCTTGGTTCGATAAGCAGAGGGATCAAAGACCGTAATCTCCTTTACTCCGTCTTTCCCCTCCACGAGGGAATTCCAGAATTCGGAGAGGTGATTCCCCACCGCGCTGACCACACCCAGACCTGTGATGACGACTCTCTTCCTCATCGGACGTCCGTGATTTTCACATCTTCTGGAAGATGAATCTCAAAGTCTGAATCCGTAAGGCCCGTATTGACCCTCATATTTGAATAACGGATGGAGGTCATATCTCCATTCTTCTCGATCATTTCCATCCCGATCACCATCCAATCCCTCTTTGAAACCCGAAGTCTTGTCCTGATAAATAAAGGATCTTTCATTTTAGGGATGATCTCCATCACTAAAAAAGATTCTCGATCCTCTATGATTTTCCACCCAGCAAGCTTTTCTT
>Ga0154895_1310_pt1 | contig 9606 bp, 8 predicted proteins | sample Rifle2008BG19ft_FD_105867 | JGI IMG/M metagenome (GOLD analysis project Ga0154895, IMG submission 105867) | Deltaproteobacteria bacterium RBG_19FT_COMBO_46_12 | reverse complement strand
TCGCCTTAGGAGTGGGCCTGGGTAATCGAAACGGTTTGACCGGAGCCATTCTCCATATTATGAATGATGCATTGATGATGGCCTGTCTTTTCCTGATCGTTGGGGCGATCACTTACAAAGGATGGCCTCGACAGATTGACCGGTTCATTGGTTTACACAGGAAGATGCCAGTGACCATGGCGGCTTTTGTGATTTCAGCCCTCTCGGTGATTGGAATTCCGCCCGCATGCGGGTTTTTCAGCAAATGGTACTTGGTTTTGGGTGCCATCGATGCCAAGCAATGGTTATTCGTTGCTGTTCTACTTGTCAGCAGTCTTCTGAACGCCATACTCTTCTTCAGGGTCATTGAACGTGCCTATTTCGAACCAGGTGCGAATGAGCGTAATGTTCAGCCCGTTAAGAACAAAGCCAAGTTCATTTGGGACGAAGCGCCTCTCAGTATGCTGATCCCAACTGTTCTCCTGGCTGCTGGGATCCTTTCGGTGGGTCTCCTGAGTGGAACCATTATTTCTGAAGTGATTCAGTTTGCCCTACCGGCAAGCTTTTAAAAGACAGGGGCTCCTTTTTGGAAACGATTTATTCCGTCAAACCCATTTTGGCCCTTCTCGTCTCCGCTGTCGGAGCAATGCTTATTCTCTTCACTGGGGAGAGAAGAAGAAATCTCAGGGAGTTTTGGACACTCCTTGCTGCGGCCCTCAAATTTTCTATTGTCGCCTCCATGATTCCATCCGTAATCAAGGGAAAAACGATCGAATACACCCTTCTCCATCTCTTCCCAGGTGTCGCTCTCCAGTTCAGGGTGGACGCCTTCGGCCTTTTTTTTGCCACCCTTGCATCGGCTCTCTGGATCGCTACAGCTGTTTACTCTATTGGCTACATGAGAGGCCTCCAGGCCCATTCCCAGACACGATTCTTCTTTTGTTTTGCCTTCGCCCTCCATGGGGCCCTGGGGATTGCATTTGCTGGCAATCTATTTACCCTTTTCATCTTTTATGAAATCCTGACGATTTCAACCTTTCCTCTTGTAGCCCACAAAGAGACCCCCGAGGCGGTTCGAGGAGGGAGGAAGTATTTAGCCTATCTTCTCACCGGAGCCGTTCTTATCTTTTTTTCGATGGGGGTCACCTATGGCCTCACCGGTAAACTCGATTTTGTCGCTGGCGGTTTCTTGCAGGGGCATGGTTCCGATAATCTGCTCCGATTTCTTTTTGCCACTTTCATCTTAGGCTTCGGCACGAAGGCGGCTCTCATGCCCATTCACGAATGGTTGCCCACGGCGATGGTCGCCCCCACTCCAGTGAGCGCCCTCCTCCACGCTGTCGCAGTTGTCAAAGCAGGGGTTTTCTGTGTCTTGCGGGTTGTCCTCTATGTCTTCGGCCCCAAACTTCTTTACGATCTTGACCTCTGGCTTGCATTGGCCTATTTTGCATCCTTTACCATCATCCTTTCCGGTATGCTCGCCTTAGCCCAGGACAATCTGAAGAGGAGGCTGGCTTTCTCGACCATTAACAATTTGGCCATCATCATCCTTGGAGCGGCTCTCCTTTCTCCAAGCGCGATAACGGGCGGGATCTTTCATATCGCGGCCCATGGTTTCATGAAGATCACCCTCTTTTTTGTGGCCGGAGCAATCTATGTGAAGATGCATAAAGAGAGCATCAGCGAACTCGACGGGATTGGGAGAAAGATGCCCATTACACTTGGTTCTTTTGCGATTGGAGCCATGGGAATCGCCGGGACCCCTCCTCTTGTAGGGTTCATCAGCAAATGGTATCTCTGTCTGGGTTCATTAGAGGCAAAAGAAATGGTCTTTCTGTTTGTCCTTCTTATCAGTGTCCTTTTGGATATCGCATACTTCTTCCCCATCGTCTATAACTCCTTTTTTAAAAAATCCAAGGATGAAATGAAACCGGGTATCCAGGAGGCATCGATGTTCATGGTTGCCCCGATAGCCATCTGTGCGATCCTGTCCATTGTATTGGGGGTGTCTCCAAACGCTTTCGTCCATTTTTTTGAAATGGCTTCCTCTGCTATGAAAAGCATCTTGGGGGTGGGTGGATAATGAGTGGAAAACTAAAAAAACTACTCATCCTATTCGCAATCCTGAGCATCCCCGCAGGCTTCCTGACAGGGCACGGTCATGCAGTTTTTTGGTGGCATCAGATACCTTTTATGGATGCGATTCTCGGAGGAATCGGAACATTTCTGCTCATGTTCATCATCAGGTTTGTCGCTGCTTTCGCATCAAAGAAGGAAAATTTTTATGATTAAACCCATTCCTCCTGCCTTCATCTTAATTCTGGGAGCCTTCTTCATTCCCCTCTTCCGTGGGAGAGCAAAACAACTCTATCTTCTCTTCATCTCTGCCTTAGTCTTTATCGACCTTTCCCTTCTCGAGACAGGATCAGGATGGACCATCCATTTTCTTAAATATGACCTGATCTTCGCGAAGGTGGATCGACTGAGTTTAGCGATCGCTTACATCTTCGCTGTTATAGGATTTTTAGCCATTCTTTATTCTCTTCATAACAAACAGGCCGGAGAGCAGATGGCCGCTTTCCTATATATGGGAAGCTCTTTGGGAGTGGTGTTTTCGGGCGATTACCTCACCCTTTTTGCCTTTTGGGAGATCATGGCTTTTACTTCTGTGTTTCTCATCTGGTATCGAAGAGAAAAAGAATCCCTCGATGCAGGGTTCCGATATCTATTCATGCATATCTTCGGCGGGTGCTGTCTCTTAACAGGAATTCTTCTTCACATCAACTCCACTGGAAGTCTTGCCGTGGAGCCGCTCAGGAATGGCTGGAGTTCCTACTTCATTCTGATCGGTTTTGGTTTAAATACAGCTTTTATCCCACTCCACACTTGGCTTCCAGACGCCTATCCCTTAGGAACGATTACCGGAAGTGTTTTCCTCTCGGTCTTCACTACGAAAACAGGAGTTTATACCCTGGCCAGATGTTTTTCCGGGAATGAATTCGTCGCTTTCATGGGCGGGGCGATGGCTGTTTATGGCATCGTTTTTGCTCTGCTGCAAAATGATATCCGGAAACTACTCTCTTATCACATCATCAGCCAGGTGGGATACATGATCGCTGGGATTGGGGTGGGCACAGAACTGGGAGTCAATGGAGGCATCGCCCATCTGATCAATAATCTCCTTTATAAGACCCTGCTGTTTATGTGCGCAGGATCCGTTATCTATATGACCGGGAAAAGTAAACTGACAGAACTGGGCGGACTCGCAAAACGGATGCCAGTCACCTGTATCACTTGCCTCGTGGCTTCTTTCTCTATTTCCGGCGCACCCGGATTCAATGGTTTTGTGAGTAAGGGGATGGTGATCTCTTCTGTTTTGGAGGCTCATCAACCGATACTCGAACTTCTACTGAGGTTAGCCTCCGTTGGAACATTTCTTTCTTTTACCAAGCTGAGTTACTTCACCTTTTTTGCAAAAAATGAAAAGATTCATGCAAAAGAACCCCCTTGGAATATGCAGGGCGCCATGATCGTGATCGCATTTTTATGTATTCTGATCGGAGTTGTTCCGGGAATCCTCTTCAACATCCTCCCCTATGCTTCCGTTGATTATCATGCTTATACTCCATCTCACCTCATTGGGATCTTGCAGCTCTTTCTTTTCGCTGGACTGGGTTTCATGCTACTTAAAAAGACCTTTTCACCTCACCGGTGGATCATACTCGATTTTGATTATTTCTATCGGATGGCCCTCCGGATGATCGCTTGGTTATGTGTGGGACCTTTGAATGACCTCAGGCTCAGGATTCAGGGTTCCTTTTCCGGAGTCGTCAGGACCTTGATCTATCTCAGCAAAGATCCTCTTTCCATTCCTGAAATAGCGGCAGAATATAGCCCATTGGGCCGGGGGAAGGCGTCCTCTTCGCCGGAAGCAATTTGGAAGAAAAAAGAACGGAAATACGACGAAAATCTTTATCGTAAACCCATGGGGTTGGGAGTCCTTTTGGCGATTCTCCTTCTATTTCTTTATGGCTTGATTTACTTTCTTAAGTCATAAATTAACCTTTTTAGTAAATGACACCGCTCTCACAGGCGGTCCATTTTTAAAAAACAAAATCTAATCTCCTCATGTTACTCTGAAATAGGTCCTGAACCATGCCCTGAAACAAGTTCAGGGTCTATCGAATTCAGGATATACCGATTTCAGTTTCTCTGTCATTCTGAACCAAGTTCAGAATGACAGTTAGAGGGAAAAGGTATGACATATTTACATGCTCTCATTCTGGGAATCATCGAAGGGGTCTCGGAATTTCTCCCGATCTCCTCGACAGGCCACCTCATACTCGCCAGCCACCTGCTTCATCTCAAACAGACAGATTTCCATAAAAGCTTTGAGATTGCCATCCAGCTCGGGGCTATTCTATCGGTTGTGGCTCTGTATTGGCGAGCCCTTCTTGTAAACTTTGAAATTATGAAAAGGGTCATCGCGGCATTTATTCCAACTGCAATTTTCGGGTTTATTTTCTACAGGATGATAAAAAAGGTGCTCCTTGGAAGTAGTACAATTGTCCTCTGTTCCCTTTTGATTGGGGGTATTTTTTTGATCCTTTTTGAGTTGTGGCATAAAGAGAAGGAAAATGCATCAGAGGAACTTTCTGACATTTCTTACTCCAAGTCATTCATCATTGGTCTTTGCCAGACGGTTGCCATGATCCCGGGAGTCTCCCGTTCGGCGGCCACAATTATCGGAGGTTTGATTTTGGGAATAAAAAGGAAGACCATCGTCGAGTTTTCTTTTCTCCTTTCAGTCCCGACAATGGCCGCTGCTACAGGACTTGATCTGGTCAAAAGTGGCGGTCACTTCTCATTGGAGGAATTCAATTTACTCTTTGTAGGATTTATCACCTCCTTTCTCGTTGCTCTCTTGAGCATCAAATGGCTGATCCATTTCATAAAAAACCACACCTTCATCTCTTTTGGAATTTACCGAATTCTATTGGCCCTTTTATTCTGGTTTATGATTTTGTAAGCTCCTCTCCTGAGAATATGGCGAGTTTATAACAAGCACCGGTCACATTCCTTTAAAATATATCCGCTGAAAAAATATAGATCTCCGTATCCTTTTCCTTCCAGGTATTAGAAGGCAGGCCTGCCTTTTGGCAAGTGTGCTCCAAAAAGGTCTGACGGTCCCATCCATATTCTGTGGCGACCTGAGGTAAGAGAAGTCCCGAGTACCATCCTTTCTTTATATAAATCCCATGTTTCCCAACCTCAATCTCATTCATATCCTTAATCTTTTTAAGAGGAGTCAAAACAGATATTTCAAGCTCCAGTTCCGGAAGCTCTTTCTCTTTCACAGGAGTAAAACGGGGATCGCGAAATGCTGCCGCTTCAGCCATCTCTTCAATGGTCTTATGGAGAGGCCCATGGCCTTCAATGTATCCAATGCAACCCCTCAGTTGACCTTTTTTGTGAATGGTCACAAAGGCCCCTCGATTTTCCTTCAAGACGGGTGATTCGACCTTAAAATCTGGGACAGTTTTTCCCCTCGCCTTATTTTCAATCACTGTTTTTGCGATTTGATGGAGGGTCTTCTTCTCCTCTTCATTTAAACCTAAGTCAACGCCTACCTTCCTCTCTTCTTTCATCTTTTCTTTCCCCCCGACTGTCTTGTAAAAGACACCAGCCGCATAACCAACCACCCGGCTCCGGTCTCCGGTCACGTCCCCGGAATTGAGGTATTTGAGCACCTTGCCCTGATTGGCCCCAAGAGCCTTGGCCGCTAACATGATGGTAATGATGGGTCCTCCTCCGCATGCCTCACAGCGCCTACTTTTCAGATCTCGGTTCAATCCCTCTGGGTCAAAACGTTCGATATGGTTTAAAACAATCTTGTCGAGCTTAACGGCTTCATCATAAGAATGAAAATGGGAAAGGTCCGAACTCGCAATCAATAAGACACTTTTACCCTTCACCGCCTCAGCGATGGCAGATGCCAGATATTGACAGGCCTCCCAGTTCCAGTAGGGCTCCATCACGATGGGAATTAGTTTGAATGATTTTAAAACAACCTGCAGGAAGGGAATCTGAACTTCCAGAGAATGCTCTTGGGAATGAGCGTCCGGAAGAAATTGAATTTCTTTTCGTTTCTCCATCATTTTCTTCGAAAATTCCACATCAACGGGAACCACGCCCAGGGGGGTTCGATATCCTCCCCGATCATAGATAGAAGCTCCTTTAAATAGAGCGCGATGACTGGGGGCGACCACGACTACGGAATCAAAGACTTTCCCTTCTACCCATTTATAAGCATAGGCTGCCACTTGGCCAGAATACATATAGCCAGCGTGGGGTGAGATCAGAGCAACGATATCGCCTCCAATTTTTTCCTTTTTGACTTGATCTAAATATCTTTTCACATCTCGCGAAAGAATTTCCGGTTTATCGGGATAAAATGTTCCTGCCACAACCGGCTCTCTGATCTCTTTCATCCCCATCTCCTTTTCGCCTCTGAAGATCTGAGCAATTGCCCCAGAACTCATGAGGAGAAAACCAATCAAAGAAAGGAGGCAATAAAGTTTTTTCAAAATTCTTCTTCCTGTTTCTTTACCTGCCTTTTAATGGCTGCATTAATTTAGCGGACAGGTAGGCTTACAAAGCCTTAAAATGCGGCTTTTATTACATAGTCAGGGTAACTTACGCTCGAATTCCGCAAGCGAGAACAACAGAATGGATTAGTCCTCATGCGTCGATCAACCTATCAAAGGTTCCCGCTTTAAGGCTTTTCCACCCCGCCTCTCCGCGTTATAGTAATGTTTTTTGCATCGTCCAGGTGAATTCAATGTTGTTTGCTATCCAATAGGAGCGTTACCGGCCCATCGTTAATAAGATAAACTTCCATCTTGGCTTGAAATTCCCCTGTCTGAACGGGAACGCCTTGTTCTCTCAGTTTTGAAACAAATTGTTCATAGAAATTCTTAGCGATGACGGGCTCTTCCGCCTCTGTGAAAGAAGGCCTCCGGCCTTTCCGGCAATCGCCGTAGAGAGTGAATTGGGAAACGACCAAGGCTTCCCCATTGATCTCTTTCAATGAAAGATTAAATTTACCAGAGGCATCTTCGAAGATTCTAAGTTCAGGTATTTTGGAGGCTAAAAAAGAGAGGTCACTCTCTCCATCCCCTTTTCCTATGCCGAGGAGGACCAGAAGGCCTTTGCCAATTTTTCCCGTCACTTGGCTATCCACACAAACCTGGGCTGATTTCACCCTCTGGATCACAGCCTTCATATTAATACTCAATGGTCAATGATCAATACCCAATGGTCAATAATCAATGAATAATACCTGCCATTTAATGATTAGTTCTAATTTCTGTTAGTCGATTTCTGTTTATTGCCATTGCTAATCGCTAATTGATCATTGCTAATTGGCCATTGATTCTTAACTCTCTTTCTCTTTATCCTTTTTGATTTGTACAATGACCTTCTCAGCTAATTGGGCAGGAAGCTCTTCATAATGGGAAAATTCCATGGTGAAGGTCCCTCGTCCCCCTGTTTTGGAATTAAGGTCCGGAGCATATTTCAACATTTCTGACATAGGGACATTGGCCTCGATCATTTGATAATTTCCTTTGGCATCAACTCTCAACACCCTCCCCCGGCGGCTATTGAGATCGCCAATGACATCACCGATGTTCTCATCCGGGGCTGTGACGACCACCTTCATGACCGGTTCAAGGAGCACGGGGCTGGCTTCCTGAACTCCCTTTTTAAAAGCCATGATGGCAGCAATCTTGAAAGCCATTTCCGAGGAATCAACCTCATGAGATTTTCCATCATAAAATCGAACTTTCACATCTACGACAGGAAAGCCAGCGAGGACGCCACTTTGCATCGCCTCACCAATTCCCTTTTCCACGGCTGGAACAAAGTTCCTCGGAACGTTCATACCGGTCAGGGCATTTTCAAATTCGAAACCCGTTCCTCGTGGAAGAGCAGAAACATCAAAATGGACTTCGGCGAACTGTCCGCGACCGCCGGTCTGTTTCTTATGGCGATAAACCACACCGGTTTTCGAACCACGGATCGTCTCCTTATAAGGGACTTTCGGGACGCTGAGGTTTACCTCCACCCCAAATTTCCTTTTCAATTTTTCAACAATCACCTCCACATGCGTCTGTCCCACGCCTGAGAGAAGGATCTCGCCTGTCTGTTCATCCCGGCCTACCATCATGGTTGGATCCTCTTCGTGGATCCGCGCCAATGAGGCGGCGATCTTCTCTTCGTCCCCTTTGCTTTTTGGGGTGAGGGCATAAGAGATCATGGGAAGCGGCAGTTTGGTTTCTTCAAATATAATGGGTTTTTTTTCATCGGAGAATGTGTCACCTGTTGTGGTTTCCTTTAATTTTGCAACCGCCACAATGTCCCCCACACCGGCGAAGCCTATCGGTTTCTGTTTCTTCCCTTCCAATAAAAATATTTGGCCGATTCTCTCCCTCACGTCCTTTTTGGAATTATAGAGGGTGGAATCCGCATTGACGGATCCAGAATAGACCCTGAAGAGATTCAGTTTTCCTGCAAAGGGATCAGCGATGGTCTTGAAGATAAAAGCTGAGAATGGCGCATCTTCTTTGGGTTCCCGGGTTTCGACTTCTCCCGTCTTGACATTTTTTCCCTGAACCGAACCTTTCTCCAGTGGTGAAGGGAAACAGGTGATCGCAATGTCCAGGAGTGGCTGGATACCTATATTTCGTGTGGAGGAGCCGCAAACCGCAGGGACCAACTTCCTCTCTATCGTCCCCTTCCGAAGACACTGGATGACCTCCTCTGTGGAAACTTCTCCAGATTCCAGATATTTTTCCATCAACTGATCGTCCATTTCCACCACGGCCTCGACCAACTTCTCACGAAGCCGTTCTACTTCTTCCTTCATATCCGATGGAACATCCTTGACCTCAAATTTTCCACTCCCATCTTCTCGATAATAATAGGCTTTCCTCTGAATCAAATCCACAACCCCTTTGAAACTTCCTTCGCCTCCGATAGGAAGCTGAACAGCTACCGCAGGTTGAGAAGGAAAAACTTTCTTCACCTCTTCAACGACTTTGAAATAATCAGCTCGCTCCATATCCATCTTGCTGACGTAAAGAATCCGAGGCGTTTGAAATTCATTGGCATATCCCCAAACCGTCTCGGTATGGACCTTCACCTCCGAGTTTCCACCGATAACGATGACGGCCCCATCCACTATCCTCATCGAGGCCTTTGCCTCAGCGATAAAGTTGGCGTACCCCGGTGTGTCAATGACATGAAATTGATGTTTGTTCCACTCGAAGTGAGAAATAGCGGAGCTGATGGTGATCTTCCGGTTGATCTCCTCTGGCTCAAAATCCATTAAAGAAGAACCATCATCGACACGGCCAAGACGGGTATTCTCCCCTGTATCAAAAAGAATCGCCTCAACCAAAGAAGTCTTCCCTTCTCCACCATGACCGAAGGTTCCTATGTTACGAATGTGGGTCGGTTCAACTCGTTTCATCTTTTCTCCTTTCCGTTATCCGTTCCATCCAAAAGAATAATATATAAAATTACCTTTTTTCCCATTGAAAAGTCAATCCTTATCCCCCTTTT
>Ga0154895_1082_pt4 | contig 9636 bp, 12 predicted proteins | sample Rifle2008BG19ft_FD_105867 | JGI IMG/M metagenome (GOLD analysis project Ga0154895, IMG submission 105867) | Deltaproteobacteria bacterium RBG_19FT_COMBO_46_12 | reverse complement strand
TTTTGGATCGCCGCATACTGTGCAAGGTTGAGGCAGAAGGCAGTCTTTCCCATACTGGGCCTTCCGGCAACGATGATCAGGTCTGATGGTTGGAAACCCGCTGTCATCCGGTCCAGATCTTTAAACCCTGAGGGAATCCCAGTGACGAGTTCCTTCTTCTCATAGAGCCTTTCAAGGATTTTAAAACTTTCCTTGATAATATCCCTGATTGGGTAAAAGGAAGGTCTCACCCTGTTTTCAGAGATGTCAAAGATGGCTCGTTCCGCCTCATCAAGGAAACCTTCCACATCTCCCCGGTCTTCATAGCTCTGGGTGATGATTTCGGTGGAGGCCTGGATGAGCTTCCGTAGAATCGCTTTTTCCTTGACGATTTTCGCGTAATATTCAATGTTGGCTGCCGTGGGCACCGAATCAATGAGGGAGGCGACATAAGAGGCCCCCCCGATGGAATCGAGATGGTCATTATTTCTCAATTCGTTGGTGAGGGTGATCAAATCTGCGGGTTCATCCCTTTCGGAAAGATCGATCAGAGCTTTGTATATCTTGCGGTGGGCCTCTCGATAGAAGTCATCGGGTTTGAGGACCTCCACCACTTTATTAATAGAATAATTTTCAATGAGGATGCCTCCCAGGACAGATTGTTCCGCCTCGAGATTCTGAGGAGGAAGTTTGTGGGAGGAGAGACTCGTTTCATTCATGAAACATTACTCCTGAACCACCCAAACCTTAAGATGGGCCGCCACCTCTGAATGGAGTTTGATGGGTACGGTAAACATTCCTAAATTCTTAATAGGCTCTTCGAGGGAAATCTTTTTACGATCCACCTCAATCCCATTTTCCTTCAGATAATTTTCAATATCCATTGACGTCACAGAGCCAAAGACTTTTCCACTTTCTCCAACCGTTTTAATAAAAGTGCAGGAGAGATTTTCAATCTGCTGGGCCATCTTTTCTGCATTCTTTTTTGTCTTTTCCATACGTTGTTGGACTTGGCGTTTTTGATGTTCGATGACCTTGAGGCTTTTTTCTGTGGCGAGAAGGGCCTTCTTCTGCGGGATGAGATAGTTTCTGCCATACCCATCAGAGACCTTTACCAGGTCTCCGGCTTTTCCCAAGGAAGGGACATTCTCTAACAAAATGACTTGCATAGATCACCTCCGATATTTGCAAAAGTTAGAGGTTTTAGGCTGGAGGTGTTGGACAAAAAGATATTGCCTCAATCCTCGCGCCTATTGCCTCAAGCTTCATGTGTTAATGGACGGCTGTTGTAAAGGGAAGAATGGCAATATTTCGGGCCTTCTTAATGGCAACCGTAACTTGTCTTTGATGCTTCGCACAGTTTCCGGAAATCCTCCGAGGAATAATCTTTCCCCGTTCCGTAATAAAATATCGAAGGATTTTAGGATTTTTATAATCGATATCCAATTTTTTGTCCGTACAGAACCGACAGACCTTTCGTCTCATGAATGGTTTTTTCTTCTTATCAGGGGTTTGTCTTTCCATCGGCTTCTTCATTCTATTCTCCTTATTCCTTTATCTTTAATGTTGGATGCTTCTTTTCGATCGTCCGCAGGTCGGTGGCAATCACTTCTGTGCGGGTCTGATTTCTTCCTTCGGGCGTTTGCCAGCGACGTTGATTGAGTCTCCCGATGACCATTAAAGGTTGGCCACTTTGAAGGAGGTCGAGTTTAAAATCGGCCAATTTCCCAAACGCCACGATGTTGATCCGATTTCGAACTCCTTGCCCTGTGCCATTATGGTGTAGGGCTTGCGCCGTTTGATCCTCTGAGTCATCTAATTCGATAGGAAATTGGATGACGGGCGATCCATCCGGACGATAATGGCGCCGAGGCGGAGTGATCACTTTTCCTGTAAGGATCACACGGTTTAAGAAGGTCATGCCCTCTCCATTGATTCGGATTCCCCCTCAGGGGGCTCTTCCATAATCGGAGCTTGAGAGGAGGATGCTTGTCGGTCGTCCAACCGTACGGATTGGAACTTGATGACGGCGTCCATGACTCGAAAATTTCTCTCTAATTCAGAAAGCAAAGCAGGAGATCCCAGAAAGTGGATCAAGAAATAATGGCCCTTGGGTTTCTTTTTGACTTCGTAGGCGAGTTTCCGTTTCCCCCAATCTTCAACCTTTAAGATTTCTCCTTGGGTTTGTGTGATAATTCCTTTGATCTTTTCAATCACCGGTAGGGTCTGTTCTTCTTCAAGATCAGGGTCCAAAATGAAAATGGTTTCATATTTCCTCATGTTTCACCTCCTCGTGGATTATAGCCCTAAAACAATGTTTAGAGCAAGGGGGTTGCCTGAAACCAAATCCTAAATCCGAATATCGAAATCCGAAACAATCCAGAAATTCAAATTTTCAAATCTTCAAAATGGAATTCTTGAATTTTGTATTTTGTACATTTGAATTTGTTTCGAGTTTCGAATTTCGTGCTTCGAATTTAACGATTTAGTCGGCTTTTAACACATCCTGTTTGGCCACTCCTGCAATGTGGCCTCTGTTGACCTTCACCCTCACCTTATCCGAGATCTCAACAGTGACTTTGTCATCTTTGATGCCAGTGATTCGACCGTAGATCCCTCCGGTGGTTAACACATTATCCCCCACCTTGAGATTTGACAAGAGATTCTGATGTTCTTTCTTCTGCTTCTGCTGAGGCCGAATGAGAAGAAAGTAAAAAATGACAAAGATTAAAATAATAGGCAGAAAACTTAAGAATTGAGATCCTGAGCCTCCACCCCCTCCCGGTGACGTTCCCATCGCATAAGCCAGTCCCATTCCCATAAAATCCTCCTTTTAAATTTTCCCCCAATTTCCGATGGTTTGAAAATGAGAGGAACATTCTGTTTCCAATCCATCATTGGAAGTGTGGAATTGATGAAATTCGAGAAGGCACCCCCCTCGGATGGCCTCTCTGATCTTTTTTAAAAGATTCATATAATAAAACAAATTATGGATAGTATTCAACCTCGAAGACAAAATTTCTTTAGACAGATAAAGGTGACGAAGGTAAGCCCTCGAATAATGGCGGCAAGTGTAGCATGCGCATGATTCATCCAAAGGCCTTCCGTCTTCAGCATATTGGGCTTGTTTTATTGAAATCTTTCCCGAAGAGGTAAAAAGAGTTCCGTTTCGGGCATTCCTCGTTGGAAGAACACAATCAAAAAAATCCACCCCAAGCATGACGGCATTCAGAATATCCTCCGGCGCTCCGACACCCATTAAATACCGGGGGGCATTCTCCGGCAAGAGAGGGGTTGTCCATTGCAGGATATCGAGCATGATTGATTTTGGTTCCCCTACGCTGAGGCCGCCGATGGCGTATCCTTGAAAGTTCATCTCCACCAATGTTTGAGCGCTCTTTTCTCTTAAATCTCGATACACGCCTCCCTGAACAATTGCAAAGAGGGCAGGGTCGGTTTCACGCTTCACCTGTAAACATCTCCTTGCCCAATGGCTCGTTCGCTCTGTCGAGGCTTTAACATATTGATAAGAAGAAGGGTAGGGGATGCACTCATCTAAAACCATTGCGATATCTGAACCGAGGATCCTTTGAATTTCTAATACCTTTTCCGGGGTGAGAAAATGAGTAGAACCATCCAGGTGCGATTGAAAAGCGGCCCCTTCCTCTGATATTTTTCGAAGGCTTCCCAGGCTGAAGATCTGAAAACCACCGCTATCCGTTAAAATGGGTCTTTCCCAATGGATGAAATGGTGAAGTCCTCCTAATCTCCCGATCGTTTCGTGACCTGGCCTGAGATAGAGATGGTAAGTGTTGCCTAAAATTGCTTCAACGCCTATTTCCAATAATTCTTCTGGGGTAAGTGATTTGACCGTCCCCTGAGTTCCTACTGGGAGAAAAGCAGGGGTGTCAAATGAGCCATGGTTGGTTTCAACCCTCCCCAATCTTGCCTGGGAGAGGTGATCTTTTTTAATGATCTCAAAACGAAAAGCCATAACAATCACAATTGGAATATTGGAATGATGGATTAATGGAACGATGGTTAACCCAATATTCCATTATTCCAGTCTTCCATTATTCCATATCCTTCAGAGGATCAACATGGCATCGCCATAGCTGTAAAATCGATATTTTCTTTCAATGGCCTCATGATAAGCCTTCATCAATAAGTCTTTTCCCGCAAAAGCTGATACCAACATGATCAGGGTTGATTTAGGAAGATGAAAATTGGTGACCAACCCATCCACGACATAAAACCGATAGGGAGGATAGATAAATAAAGAGGTCATCCCATCGCCGGATCTCACTCCTCCCTTTTCGTTGTGAAAAGATTCAAGGGCACGGGTCGTGGTTGTTCCCACAGCAATCACCTTCCCACCCCGGGCCTTGGTCTCCTCAATTTCTTTTGCCGCTTCCTCCGATATCTCTATCCATTCCGCTTCCATGCGATGGTCTTTGATGTCATGGGCCTTTATTGGAGCGAAGGTCCCAATTCCAATATGGAGAGTGATCGTTGTCGTATGAACTTTATTCTCTTTGAGCGATTGGAGCATAGATTGGGTAAAATGGAGACCTGCAGTGGGTGAGGCAATGGATCCGTCTCTCTCTGCGAAAACGGTCTGATAACGGTCCCTGTCTAATGGTTCGTCCTTTCGTTTGATGTAAGGGGGAAGTGGAATATGGCCGATCTTTTTTAGGATTTCTGTAACCTCTTCTTGCTGTTGGAAGCGGATCTTTCCTTTTCCATCTTTTATCTCTTCCACTTCCGCCTCGAATCCCTGTTCCAATTTGATGCGCGTTCCTTGTTTCACTTTTCCGAAACCTTTGAGCAAGGCTTCCCAGGTCCCGTTGGTTCCATTCAAAGAAGGGATAAGAAGGATTTCAACCCTTCCACCGGTCTCTTTATTCCCAATGAGTCGGGCCGGAATGACACGGGTGTTGTTCATGACAAGAAGATCGCCCGGATGAAGGAATTGTGTGATCTCTCGAAAGGTCCGATGTTCAACCATGCCATTTCGGCGATGGAGAGCCATCAGAGAAGTCTCTCCTCTTTGGTGAGATGGAAATTGAGCAATCAAAGATGGGGGAAGAGGGTAATTGAATTCTTCCGTTTTCATATTCAGTCACCTGAAATACAACCAAAACTAAATAAAACTAACAAAGTCTCTACAAATCCGCAAGCAAAATTTAACCTGTCACTCCAAAGGGTTGACATTTTAGGGCGCTTCGATTAGTCTAAAACATACTTTGATTTTGGAAGAAGAGGAAAATGAAAGAGTTCTCTTACAAAGAAGCCGGGGTGGATATTAAAAAAGGGGATTCCTTTGTCCAGATGATCAAACCCATGGTGGAATCTACATTCCGGCCTGAAGTGTTAACCAAAATTGGGGGATTTGCAGGGTGCGTTTCTCTCAACTTGGAACGATATAAAAAACCAATTCTGGTTTCCTCTACCGATGGAGTCGGGACGAAACTGAAGATCGCTTTTATGATGGATCGCCACGATACCGTCGGAATTGATTTGGTGGCAATGTGTGTGAATGATATCGTGGCAATTGGAGCAAGGCCTCTTTTTCTTTTGGATTATTTAGCCACTTCTAAACTGAACACCGAGATAGCGACGAAGGTCCTCTCAGGCATTGTCAAAGGGTGTGTCGAAGCTGAATGTTCTCTGGTCGGGGGAGAGACGGCTGAGATGCCAGGGTTTTATAAAGAAGGGGAATACGATCTGGCTGGGTTTGTTGTTGGTATTGTAGAAAATGCCCAATTGATCGATGGGTCTGGGGTCACCGTTGGAGATAAATTGATTGGAATTGCCTCCAGTGGTCTTCATAGCAATGGATACTCTTTGGTAAGAAAGTTGCTCCTTGAACACTATAAAATGGACATGAGAAAAAAGATTGAAGAGATCGGGGAGGTATTAGGTGAAGAGCTCCTCCGGCCGACTCGAATTTATGTCAAAACGATCCTCAATCTCACACGTGACTTCAGTCTCGGTGGAATTGCTCATATCACAGGCGGGGGCATTACGGGTAACCTTCCGAGAGTGATCCCTAAAGGCTGCAAGGCCATTGTCCATAAAAAAACGTGGGATATCCCTCCTATCTTTCCTTTCCTCAAGGAAAAGGGGAGACTTTCTGAAGAGGAGATGTTCCGTACTTTCAATAACGGGATTGGAATGGTTCTCATCGTCAGACCTAAAGAGGTCGAAGACCTATTAGCGAGACTTCATTCCTTGGGCGAGAAGGCCTTCATCATTGGGGAAGTAGGGAAAACTAAAAAACAGGATGAGACAATTGAATTTGTCTAATCCATTCATCTCCCAACATCGACTCCTCTGCCTTCTCTGACTCATTTAGTGCCTCATGAGATGAAACGGTCAGAAAATGGGCAAGAGATCATCGTATTAGGTTCTGGATTGGGTGGTTTAATAGCTGGAACATTATTGGCAAAGAATAACCACTCGGTCCTGTTACTTAAAGAAAATGGATACCAACCTTCTTGTGTCATAAAAGGATATCGATTCACCCCTTTTTCAAGCATTTCAGAGAAACGTTTCAAACCAAATCTTTTGAAAAAGATCTCTCAGGCATTAAACCTTCCCTCTCTTGCGGATTCCAAAAAAGGGGAAAAACAGAATAAAATCAGCTCTGGCCAATTAAGGAAAAAAGACGCTTTCCAGGTTATCCTCCCCAAGGCAAGGATTGATATTTATTCCCAGCGGGGCTATTCCCAAAGGGAATGGAAGAGAGAATTTCCCAAAGAGGTCGCTCAGGTTGAAGGATTTTATAATGAGCTGGATCAAACCCAGCATCTCTTACAAAAGCTGAATTCCAAGAAGAATGCCCCTCCATTTTTTCCAATTCGGGAACGTTCTTTCATAAAAAATATTTTTCTACTTGATTCTACCCCAAAGGAGAAAATCGATACCAAGCTCTCATCTTTTTCAAAAGAGTTCAAAGAATTCGTAAAACTTCAATTGGTTTCCTGGGGGAATTTTTATTCTGAACAATTTTCCACCTCTTGTGCCGCTCACATTTTACTCGACGAAATGAACGAATTGGCTCCACATTTTGATTTGGAAAAACTGGAGGAAGAAATTTTAAAACAGTTTTTAGGATACGGGGGGAGGGTTGAAGAGATCGATAGAGTGGAAAAGGTCGAGATAAGTTGGCAAAAAGGGCAAACGCTATCATTGGACAGAGACCGAAGGGTATGTCGGTCTAACTCCCTCATTTTTAATTCTTCCCTTCATCAAATTTTATCCTCACTGGAAAAAAAAGGAAAAGGACTGTTGAAGTGGCATGAAAGGATCAAACCCTTATATGTGATGATCCCCATTTTTTTAGGAATCCGTGAAAAAGTCATCCCCGTTGGGATGAAGGACCTCCTTGTCTCTATTTTGGATCATGAAAAACCTTACCAGGATGGCAATGTCCTATTCCTTGCCCTCAGTCCGAAAGGGGATGAAACCCAGGCGCCCGAGGGAAACCGGGCCCTTACTGTTGAGAGCCTGATGGGGATTGAACAATGGGAAAAGACCCTCCTGGTTGATTCTCAGCATGGTGTCCTGAAGCATTTATATCATCTCTTCCCCTTTCTTGAGAATCACATCGATTTTATTGATTTCCAATGGGCCAGTAAAAATATTCCCAGGTGGTCATACTCACATTTCCTTTACCGGGCCACTTCTGATTTTGATTGGAGGGAAGGAGTGGTTCCTGTAAAACTATCGAAAAATGTCTACTTCATCGGAAAGGAGAATTTTCCTTATTTGGGCGTCGAGGGAGAGATCTTGGCCGGCCTCATGGTGGCCCAACAAATTCAGAAGAAATATTCATAACGCTCATTCCTTTTCTTTCATAACCCGATGAAAGAGGATTCTTGACAAGGCATATCAGTCCATGAAGATTTTTAATAATCGCCACGGAATTGCTTCTGCAGGTATCCAAGGATTTCCAGAAAGTCCTTAAAAAAATGGCAGGTGACACCCTGTTCGGTACAATAGGTGTAGAGGGAGTCTTTGGCAAAAACAAAGTCTGCTTCCTGGGCGGCACACCGGTCTGAGAGGCCATTTCCAACAAATATGATAGAATCATATTCTTTTCGGTGGATTTGAATCAGCTTCTTTTTGCAAGTTCCGCAAAGGCCGCACTCCTCCTCGGAGTGAGGGAAAGAGATCTCCATCCTTTTTCCATCAAGGAAATGAGTACAGTTGGCATAATAGGGAATCTCTGAGAGATGATGAATTTCTAAAATTTTCCTGATATAGAAATCGAGACCATCGCTGACAATTTTTATATCCACGCCTTTTTCACGGCAATATTGATGAAAAATTGGGAAAGACGGGTCGATATCGGAATGTTCTTTAACAAAATGGAGGACGGTCGTCTCATCCCCCGTTAAAATTTTTGCAATTTGAGAGTAGGCCTCTTTGGAGCCGATCTTTCCTTCACGAAAATCCTGATCAATCGTCTCCCAATTTCCCGAGGTGAATTGATTGATTAGGACATAACCCATATCCCGAAGGCTAATCGTCCCATCAAAATCACAGAGAATGAGTTTTTTCATAAGAAGGGTTCGAGCCTGCTTGCCGGTAGGCAGGGATTCCAGGGTCCATGGGTTCAAAGGGCTGAGCGCTAATTATTCTAAACCTGCGCCCCGCATTCAAATCAGTTCATTTGAATTGTCAATCCGCATTCCGCAATCCGAATTCAACTCAATCGCCCCAGCTGATCTGTTTCTTTTTCGTAACAGGTAATTTAAACTTCTCTTTTAAACGCCTGACGACGAGGTCTGGAACCAATCCCTCGACTCCCCCTCCCAATTTGGCCACTTCCTTGATTGTTCTGGAGGAAACGAAAAAATAGTCCTTGCTGGTCATCATGAAGAGGGTATCCAGATGGGTGTTGAGGCTCCGATTCATGGAGGCCATGTGAAATTCATACTCGAAGTCTGAGGTTGCGCGAAGGCCTCTTAGAATCACCTTGGCATTGGTCTTTGCCACATAGTCAACGAGAAGTCCCTTGAAACTATCCACGATGACATTAGGTGTATCTTTAAAGATGATTTTTGCCATCTGAAGGCGTTCTTCAATAGAGAAGAGAGGACGCTTTTCGGCATTGTCTGCAATGGCAACGATGGCTTTATCAAAGATTTCAAGGGCCCTCTCGACAATATCAAGATGACCATAGGTAATGGGGTCAAAAGAACCTGGATAGATGGCCACTTTTCCCATAGCTTTATCCTCTCCTTTCTTTTCAAGTACCATTGCATTACCCCCTCGATGTGCACCTATTGTGGGTAGAGAGAAAACGGTTCAGGATTTTATTTCCACCTCCATTGAGCAAGAATCTTTACGAGGAGTTAAAAAAGAGATAAGTGTGTCTCCGATCCGCTGCTGACGAATAAGATCCCACCCTTCTATGTTATTAATCGGTCCATAATAGTAACGACATTGTTTTATAAAATCCCTCCTCACCTCCCTTTTCCAAAGGGAGGGATTACCCCTCTTTGGAAAAGAGGGGGTAGGGGAGATTTTCAGAAGATATGTATTTTCAATTATGGACTCCTTAGTAAGAGGAAGAGGTTCCCGCCGGTTATGCTCGATGACCAGGATAGAGTTCCCGCAATAAATTGGATGGGAGTTCAGTTTCAT
>Ga0154895_1339_pt8 | contig 9714 bp, 14 predicted proteins | sample Rifle2008BG19ft_FD_105867 | JGI IMG/M metagenome (GOLD analysis project Ga0154895, IMG submission 105867) | Deltaproteobacteria bacterium RBG_19FT_COMBO_46_12 | reverse complement strand
AGAAGGGCAGAGAGGACATTTCGGCATATAGGGATTGCAGTCAACCATATCGCAGGTTTTTTGAAATGAAGAAGAATAATTATTAACCACTTGCGGAAATGTCGTTATCCCTACGAAGAAAGGGAATAAAAAAGAGATCGAAATAAATAGATTAATGGCTTTCTTGAACATCAATGCTTTTATACCATATCATCTCTTGAATTGTCAACTAAATAAATAAAGAAAATAAAAAATATACTTGACAATATTTATCAGCTATGTAATATTAAATTAATGCTTAAAATTATGAAAAATTAATCGACTTGTTGATTGATATGGATAAAATACTAACTATTGGAAATTATTTAAATAAATTCAATAAACGCATGATAATGTGTTGCATGAACATATGTTACCTGGTTGGTATGGGAGGCTCGCACATCTAAACGTCATCATTTTAAATTAAATGGTTTCGGCGCAACCCACTACCCCCCAAAATGGTCAGTGGGTTTTTTGTTTTTAAATCACTTTAACCAAAATAATCCAAGACTAAGGAGATCAAGAAAATGACAACAAGAGGTTTTGAAACATTAGCGCTTCATGCCGGGCAGGAGACCCCTGATCCAACCACGGGGTCAAGAGCAGTACCAATTTATCAAACCACATCGTATGTATTTCAGAATACAGAACACGCGGCAAATCTCTTTGCTCTCAAAGAGTTCGGGAATATCTATACACGGATGATGAACCCAACAAACGATGTCTTTGAAAGAAGAATAGCAGCCCTTGAAGGGGGCACAGGTGCCTTAGCAGTGGCTTCGGGGCAGGCGGCTGAGACTTTTGCGTTACTGGCGATAACCCGGGTAGGCGATGAGATTATTTCGGCCAATAATCTTTACGGTGGCACATATCAATTGTTTCATTATACGTTTCCGAAATTAGGAAGAAAGGTGAAGTTTGTTGACTCAACAAAACCAGTTGGATTTAAGAAGGCAATAACAAAAAAGACGAGGGCTGTCTTTGCGGAAACGATTGGTAATCCCAAGCTGGATGTGCCAGATTTTGAGGCGATTGCTCAAATAGCGCATGAGGCAGGCATTCCTTTTGTCGTCGATAATACAGTGGGTGTCGGCATTGTTAAACCCATAGACTATGGGGTGGATATCATCGTTGACTCCGCAACAAAGTATATCGGAGGGCATGGAACATCGATCGGAGGGGTAATTGTCGATTCCGGGAAGTTTGATTGGAGCAATGGCAAATTCCCTGAATTTACCGAACCGGATCCAAGTTATCACGGTTTGAAATTCTGGAATACCTTTGGAAATTTCCCTGGCTTGGGAAACGTTGCCTTTATTATTAAAGTAAGGGTGCAGTTGCTCCGTGATTTGGGTGCACCGTTGAGTCCCTTTAATGCTTTTTTATTTCTTCAAGGATTAGAGACTCTGCCTTTAAGGGTGAAGAAACATTCCGAAAATGCGCTTAAGGTCGCCCAATTTTTGAGGAAGCATCCCTTGGTCACCTGGGTGAATTATCCGGGGTTGGAGGAACACCTAAGTCATCGATTGGCAGTCAAGTATCTAAAAAGCAATTTTGGAGGTCTGGTGGGTTTTGGAATAAAAGGAGGATTAGAAGCAGGAAGAAAGTTTATTGAATCGGTGAACCTTCTTTCCCATCTCGCTAATATAGGGGATGCGAAGAGCCTTGTCATTCACCCCGCATCAACAACCCATCAGCAATTAACTCGGGAAGAGCAAGAAGAAACAGGAGTGACAGAAGATTTTATCCGACTCTCTATCGGTTTAGAAGATGTAGAGGATATTAAGGAAGATATTGATCAGGCTTTGAAGAAAGCGGTGAGATAAATTTTCCGGGGAATTAGTTGTGATAATAACGTTAGAGTATTTTTGGGAGAACGGGCTTCAAATAAGATAGACCAACAATCATGAACATAAAAAAGGAGAGTTAATATGAAAAAATTTTTTCTGGACAACTCATTGTCAATTGGCAACACCCCATTGATTAAGATCAATAGAATGGCTCAGGGTCTCAAGGCTACGATTCTGGCCAAGATCGAAGGTCGTAAGCCCGCCTATTCGGTCAAGTGCCGGAAGGGATCGAATATGATTTGGACAGCAGAAAAACAAGGATTGCTCAAACCCGGGATGGAGATTATTGAACCAACCAGTGGGAATACTGGTTGACAATGGAAAATTTAGGTAAGTGAGCAAAAATTTAGAGGAATTTCTGAGGTCAAGAGAAATGACAACACTGAATTCATTTATTAAGAAAACCAATAGGATCACACAAACAACTGATAAAGAAACGGGTCTCCCCAGGCAAATGATAGACTCAGAAAAAAGGTATAGCGTGGGTACTGTCCAAACAAAGTACTTTCATTTTGCACTTCCTCCCAATGAGTTCATTCTCGCGAGCGGGGAAAAGCTTGGTCCCATCACTGTTGCCTATGAAACCTATGGCAAACTGAACAATCTGCGATCCAACGCCGTTCTTATTCTTCATGCTCTTACTGGTGATGCCCATGCAGCCGGTTTCCATAAAGGGGACGAGAAACCGGGTTGGTGGGATGATATGATCGGGCCGGGGAAGGCATTTGATACGGATAAATACTTTGTGATTTGTTCCAATGTCCTCGGAGGTTGTAAAGGGACCACCGGTCCATCTTCAGTCAATCCTGAGACAGCGAAGCCGTATGGTTTGGATTTTCCCATCACCAGCATCTCGGACATGGTGAATGTGCAAAAGCACTTGATCGATCATCTAAAAATCCACCAACTGCTTTCCGTGGCAGGTGGTTCCATGGGTGGGATGCAAGCACTGGAGTGGTTGGTCTCTTATCCTGATAGACTGAAAAGTGCTATCGTTATTGCGACGGCTGCAAAACATTCACCCCAACAGATAGCGTTTCATGAAGTCGGACGGCAAGCAATCATGGCTGATCCTTATTGGAAGGATGGTCATTATTATGTTGGGCTTCCCCCAGCAAAAGGTCTTTCTGTCGCCCGCATGATTGGTCATATTACTTATATGAGCGAGATCTCAATGGCGGAGAAATTTGGGAGACGCCCCGGAGATGAGAAGCTGCATAAATTTAGTGCCGGCTCTGAGGTGGAGGATTACCTTTACAACCGAGGGAATCATTTTGTAAAAAGATTTGATGCTAATTCTTACCTCTATATCACCAGAGCGATCGATTCTTTTGATGCCTCCCAAGGAAAAGAGCTTTATGAGGTGTTCGAAAGGATCAAAGCAAAAATTCTCGTGTTGGCCTTTAAGTCGGATTGGCTTTATCCAGCCTCTCAATCACGTGAAATTGTGAAAGCCTGTAAATTAGCGGGGATTGCCGCGACTTATTGTGAAATCGAATCAACCTACGGCCACGACGCATTTCTTCTTGAAGTTGAGGAAGAAACACACCTCGTTAAACATTTTTTACAGAGAGTATCTTTTGAACAAGGGGGGATAGATGAATGTGAGGTAAGGGAATATGCAATCTGAAACTGCTTCGTTAGAACACAGGGCCATCCTGAAGTGGATTCGCCAGGATTCCTCCGTTTTGGACCTTGGCTGCGGTAATGGGGAGTTATTGGCTCTGCTTGTCCATGAAAAGAGGGTTCAGGCCCAGGGCATTGAAATTGATGAACAGGCCATCTATCAATGTGTCGCTAAGGGGTTAAATGTATTCCATGAGGATATTGATAATGGTCTATCCGACTACGCAGATCACTCCTTTGATTATGTGATACTCAATCAAAGTTTTCAGCAGGCAAAGAAACCTGACATCGTATTGAAAGAGGCGTTGAGAGTCGGACAAGAGGTGATCATTGGGTTCCCCAACTTCGCCCATTATCAAGGCCGTTTACAGATATTTTTTAAGGGTAAAACACCAATAACACCCTCACTCCCCTACGCATGGCATGACACACCCAATCTTCATTTCTTAAGTATTTCAGATTTCATTGATTTTTGTCTCCAAAGAAACGTCAAAATAAAAGAGTCATTTTTTGTTGGTAAAGATAAAGAGGTGAAGAGACTACCAAACCTGTTTGCGCTGGCAGGAATTTTCCTTGTTACAAATGGTAAAGCTTCTAACGTTTATTGAATTTAAAGAAAAACGGGGGTTCATGGCCCTAAGCGAACACTCCGGCTACAGGGAAAATTGATCTTGACATAAATTGTAAAGAAATATAAAATAATATATGACAATTTTAATAAGCATATGAGATTATCAACTAAAAGTCGATACGGAGTCAGGGCAATTTTTGACATTGCTTATTATTCCGGAGGGTTAGAAACGCAGGTCAAGGATATTTCAAGAAGACAAGAAATATCTCCGCGCTATATCGAGCAGATATTTCAGAAGCTGAAAAAAGCGAGGATTATTGATAGTAAAAGAGGTCCCACGGGAGGGTATTTTTTGGTTAAAAGGCCCGACGATATTACAGTTGGAGAAATCATTCGAGTGACTGAGGGAGGCATTGACCCTGTTCTCTGTCTAAATCCTAAGGATCCAGGCCAACCCTGCGGTAGATCAGAAGAATGTGTAACCCGAATTATTTGGAAAGAGGCTGGAAACAGGCTGAAAGGGTATTTTGACTCTGTCACCATTAAAGATTTGTGTGAAAAAGCTCGGGAAATGAGAATAGGAAAAGAATTGGATCAAAGTTTCACATATTATATTTGATCCTTTACTTCACAGAGAAAAAGACGATTCACACACTTCCTCCCTCATGTTTGGTTTCCAACACCACTTCAAGTATCAATCGTTTATAAATGACCGAGGAGACAAAGAAAGAAAAAGATGAAAGATAAATTGAAAAGGTTATTTTTGGGGGCTGCCCATACCACATTAAAAGGATATTACAATGGAGTAAGGAAAGAAGCCGCTGAAATCTCGCTTGAGGAGGCCCATCACATCCTTGAAAAAGGAAACAGGGTTGTCCTTCTTGACGTTCGCGAGAAAGAGGAGATTGCCTTGGGTTATATCAAAGGGGCTGTTTTCATCCCGAAGGGTCTCCTGGAAAAGAAGGCTCGGGCCCTTTTACCCGAAAAGGATGTTTCGGTCATTGCTTACTGTGCCGCTGGGGTAAGATCCCTTTCCGCCGCTAAGACTTTAAAAGGAATGGGATATAAGCAGGTTTTCTCTATGGCAGAAGGGTTTAATGGATGGAGGGCCGCTGGGTATGAGGTGGAAAACGATTCCGAATTGACCCCTGATCAACTCACCCGGTACAGTCGAAATATTTTACTTGAAGAGGTTGGATTGGAAGGTCAGAGTCAACTTTTAAAGGCGAAGGTTCTATTGGTTGGGGCAGGAGGATTGGGTTGTCCTGCCGGCCTTTATCTGGCTGCTGCAGGAGTGGGAACATTGGGAATCATCGATTCTGACAGGGTTGATTTGACCAATCTGCAACGACAGATATTACACACGACATCCGATGTAGGAAGGCCAAAGACTGAATCAGCTAAGGAGGCCATCAACCGTATTAACTCTGATGTCAAGGTTATCACTTATCAGGAGCGGTTGACACCCCAGAATGCCCTTGATATTTTTCGAGACTACGACATTATTGTTGATGGATCGGATAACTTTCCAACGAAATATCTTGTCAACGATGCCTCTTATTTTGCAGAGATACCTTGTGTTTATGGAGGGGTTTTCCGATTTGATGGGCAGGCGAGCATTTTCTTTCCCAAAGAGGGAGGCCCTTGCCTTCGTTGTATCTTTCCTGAACCTCCTCCTCCAGGCTCAGTCCCAAGCTGAAACGAAGCAGGTGTCCTGGGAGTTGTACCCGGGATCATTGGATTAATCCAGGCGACAGAAGTTCTTAAATTCATTTTAAGAAAAGGGAAACCCCTAATGAACAAATTTTTGGTTTACAATTCCTTAGAGTCGGATTTCAAAACCTTTTCTGTTGAGAAGAATCCCTCGTGCCCCCTCTGTGGTCAACAACCCAAGATGAAGGGATTAGTTGACTATCACGACGAATGCAGGGTTACATATGACGCATCATGAACCCTTGTTGGGAATGGTGGGTTATAAAATGATTGGAGGAATTAAAATGAGCGAGAAAAAACCGATTTTCACTCCAGTAAGTGAAAAAGAAGTGACAAGAGCGATTGTGGCCGGGTTTGCGAAGCAATTTATTGAATATGTGGAAAGTGATTGCCTTATTATTGGAGGAGGACCAAGTGGGCTGATGGTTGGGCGGGATATCGCCCTAAAAGGGGTGAAGACACTCATTGTCGAGAGGAACAACTACATCGGAGGAGGTTTCTGGATTGGAGGCTATCTGATGAATAAAGTGACCGTCAGGGAACCCGGACAGAAAATCTTGGAGGAATTAGGTATCCCTTATGAAAAGGCAGTGAAAGGCCTCTATGTGGCGGATGGTCCTCATGCTTGTTCGAAGTTGATAGCGGCAGCCTGCGATGCTGGAGTGAAATTTGCTAATATGACGATCTTTGATGATGTGGTGTTGAGAAAGGGGAACCAAGTCTGCGGTGCTGTGGTGAACTGGACACCTGTTCAGGCTCTCCCTCGTGAGATCACCTGCGTTGACCCGATCGCCTTGGAAAGTAAGTTTGTCGTTGACTCAACTGGTCACGATGCATGCGTGGTGAAGAAGCTTGAGGAAAGAGGTATTTTGAAGACCTCAGGGTTTGGCGCGATGTGGGTAGAACAATCTGAGGATCTGGTGGTGGAACATACGGGAGAGGCTCACCCTGGTCTGATCGTGACAGGGATGGCTGTAGCGACCACTTATGGTTTGCCGAGGATGGGCCCCACTTTTGGGGGGATGTTGCTTTCAGGTCGAAGGGGAGCTCAGGTCATTCTTGAGAAGATGAAGAAGAAGTGAACGATTTCATCCACCACATTCCGGCCTGCATCGACCTATATAAAGAAGGGGATCTAAGAGGCTTGAACCTTCAGAATCTGGGTCGATATCTTGAAGAAAAAACCGGCGTCCCTTTCCGTAACCAAGGGAATATTTACAAAAAATATTCTGAAAAGAAGCTCGAGGCCTTAGCTAAGAAGTTGGCCAGCATTAAGGTCAAAGATCCTGGGGGGAAATTTTCTTTAGGGGTACCGCTTCAGGCAGAAATTGATTATGAGAGGAGGCGAATCAGGAAACCTGGTTGGAAAGTTTTTGGGATTCTTTATGAAGGAGTTTTGTATCAAAAATTAGTTTCGGATTTGATTTTTGAAGGTAGGCTATCCTTAGACCGTTGCTCGATCCTTTTCACCAATCAGCTCTTCGGGACATGGGACCGTGATAATTGGCGATATCATGCAAGAGTCAGCCTCTATGGTTTTCCCAGCCTCATCTCTATTGTAGGACTTGTGGAAGCACCAGCAAAACCTAAAGAATTCTACCTAAGGAAACAGATGGGTACGCCAATAGAATCATTGAAGGAAGAATATGAAGGGAGATTTCTCGACCATGGCGATTCGAGAATGACAGAAGTTCTGAAAGGGTACGCAATGCAGGCATTTTTATTTCATCTCACTGGAGACCCTTTCTGCGAAGATCGGAATTGCCGCCTCTTCAATAGCCACTGGCAGGCAGAGGTTCTCCATTCACAGATGGATGGTCAATATGAATTTTGTCCGAGACATGAAGCTTTTATAAAAGAGTTAAAGGACCGATCACCTTTTTCATCTCTCTCTTATTTGTCAACCTCCTGCCAAGAGGCAGACGACTCGATAACGAGAATCGTAAACTCCCGTTTAGGAATAACAAATGGCAACGTACCCAAAATTCTTGATGGAGCATTTCAAAAACCCAAAAAATGTGGGTGAGATTTCAGACCCCGATGGAGTGGGTACCGTGGGCAATGCTTCCTGTGGCGACATCATGCAAATATTTATTAAAGTCAATGGGAACAGAATTTCACAGGCGACGTTCAAAACCTTTGGCTGCGGGGCCTCTATCGCAACCAGTTCCATCCTTACAGAGAGGATTAAAGGGTCTACGATTGATGAGGCCTTGGAAATATCGGAAAGGATATCAAGAGAAATCCTATCTGAGTTCCCCAAAGAAAAAATTCATTGTTTCACCCTGGCCACTAATGCTTTAAAGCTAGTGTAGTGTTACAGCAATGACTTTACAATGTTGTCATTCCGGACTTGATCCGGAATCCAGTCTTTTCAATCTGGATTTCCGCTTTCGCGGGAATGACAATTCCAAAATTATTGTAAAGCTGTTATGGTAACAATACACTAGCGATAGAAGAATATAGATGTAATCAGGTGGAATTTCGCCACAAAGGAGAGTTCAATTCCTTAAAGAAGGGAATGAAGGAAGGTTAATAGAATGTCATAGCCTTAGAAGAAAAAGGTTTGAGAAGGGTTGAAACTTGGCGACTGAAAAGGTAGGAAGATTGCAATGACATTATTAATCTTTTTCAATCTAAAATGGTAAAAACAATGATTCGAATTCCTGAATTCATATATCGAAGAATGGTTGAACATGCCCAGAAGGAAAAACCTTTGGAGTGTTGTGGACTCCTAGGGGGAAAAGATCAAACTGTTCAGGAGATCTTTGAAACTAAGAATGTGGCCCGAAGTCCCATTCTTTTTTCTATGGATCCCAAAGAGGAGTTGATGGTTCTCGAGGAAATGGAAAATCAGTCTATGGAAATCATTGCAATTTATCACTCTCATCCCCATACGATCCCTTTCCCTTCTGAGGCAGATGTGAAAATGGCCTTCTCTTTCGATGTCCCCTTGGTTATCATCTCTTTAAAAGAAAGGGATGATTCAGTTGTAAAGGCTTTCCGAATCAGAAAAGAAGCCATTTATATGGAGGAGGTTGAGGTCATTTAAATAACAATAATGAAAAAACGATGACTCCAGGAGATCTTATCCATAACACGGTCATAGCGCCATTCGACTCCTCAGTCACCATCTTTACTGCACTCTGCCGAATCAAATCTCGCTTGACAAAGTTAAGGACAACTGGACCTAATAAAAAAAGCGGAGCTAATGGTTACTATTTCGACCATAATTTACTACTTTTTTACCATTGAGATCTGCCCGTATCTTTCCATTGATCATAGCAACCGCTTCGAGGGAGTGATCAAGCATATGCCGGAGAGAAACATTAGTATTATGCTGTGACATATTGGGTTTCCGCTTCAGCTAATACATGGTCTCGAAAATAGGGACTTAAGGGTTTCCTGCTTCTTTATATCAGCTTTTACCAAATGACAGTTTCATAAAATTTAACTAAACTTTTTTCTTGACAAATGTTTTTTGTTGCATTACATTAAACGTCACTCATGAAGACGAAGCCATTCGGTCAGGTCATCAGGGAATTAAGAATAAAACATAAGGATTATTCGAGCCTGCGAGAATTTGCCAGAAAAGTTGGGTTATCGCCGGCCTACCTCAGCCGGATCGAGAACCAAAAGGAGCCTCCTCCCTCAGAGACCGTTGTAGAAAGATTGGCAGAGGCTCTTGGAGCAGATAAATATGAACTTTTCGGTTATGCAGGGAAGGTCCCGACGGAGTTTTTAGAGACATTTAAGAAGAATCCAAAGGGTGTTGCATCCTTCATGAGGAGGGTTCGGGAGATTGGATTGGAATCTGACAGTGATTGGAAGGATATTGAGAGCACAATTTCAAAAATGAAAAGGAAAAGCCAAAAATGATGGTGGATATGAATAAGGTTTCCTGGCTGACCAAAGTCCAGATCAGCCAGAAGACAG
>Ga0154895_1111_pt1 | contig 9741 bp, 9 predicted proteins | sample Rifle2008BG19ft_FD_105867 | JGI IMG/M metagenome (GOLD analysis project Ga0154895, IMG submission 105867) | Deltaproteobacteria bacterium RBG_19FT_COMBO_46_12 | reverse complement strand
CTCATTCTGAGCCAAACCGGTATCCTAACCCTGACCCCATTCCCAATAGACAATTTTCATGGTTTGTGCCTGCCTGCCGCCTGCCTGCCGGTAGGCAGGGTAGAGCGGTGGCCACTTTGAATGTTACAGCAATAAACCCATCCGCCCCACCAGCTACTTTTCGGAAGGAGACACTTCAACCCTGTCCCTTTTTCGCTCAATGACTTTCACCAAAATCACACCGATTTCGAATAATATATATAAGGGGCCCCCCATTAGACTCATGTTAAAAATATCCGGGGTGGGGGTGAGGACCGCCGAGAGAATGGCAATCGATAAAATAGCATACCTCCGATTCCGAGTCAAAAATGCTGCATTCACGACCTTGAGATAACTTAATAAGGCTAGAATCAGGGGAAGTTCGAATGTCATTCCAAACCCGAAAATGAAAAAGACGCAAAAGGAAACATATTTCCCCGCTGAGATCATCGGTTTGATGTGGTCGGATTGATATCCTAAGAGAAACTGAACGCCAAAGGGCAGGGTGATAAAGAAACAAAAAAAAGCGCCGAGATAAAAAAGCAAGATGGCAGTGGCAAGAACGCCGTTTCCCAAATTTAATCCCCTCGAACGGAAGAGAGGGGAAAAGGCTTTCCAGATGTAATAAAAGATCGCTGGGATAGAGGTGAATAGGCTGGTGTAAAGGGTCAGTTTGAGGAGGGAGAAAAAGGCTTCAGGGATGGAGAAAGCCACAAAGTCAATTTTGAGAGAAGTGTCACGGAGAAAACGCAACCATTCCTTTGAAATCGGGAAGAGGATGATTCCACTTAGAGTGATCACGATGAGGATATGGAGGAGACCTTTCCGTAACTGGGTTAACGCTTGGAAGATTTCCTCTCTCTTTATCCCCATCCCAAGCTCTCCCCCATGACGGATCATGAGGGTAATGTAACATAAAATGGGGGCATCCGAAAGCTCTTGGGTTCAGTCCAAAAGAGAAGGAGGAGGGGGAACTGGGTAACAACAAGGTTGACAAAGGTTTAAAAGAGAGATAAAAACAGAAATATTATTAAAGATGATTCATGTCAGCCTATTGCATACAGGGATATCCCAAAGATGAGATTGAGAGTGGGTATCACCTATAATCTTAAAAAAGATTTCTATCAGTCAGAAAGCCAGCCGGTTGATTTTCTGGAGGAGTTCGATGCCGAGGAGACGATCGATGCGATTCGGGAGGCGTTAGAGAGTGAAGGGCACGAGGTCATCAAGTTAGGAGGAGACACCGGTTTGATCGATCGATTAAAGAAGGCATCGGTTGATATTGTCTTCAACATCGCAGAAGGCCTTGTGGGTCGAAATCGAGAAGCCCATATTCCAGCCCTCTTAGAATTTTTAAACATTCCTTATACTGGTTCCGATCCCCTCACTCTCTCCCTCACTTTGGATAAGGCCATGGCAAAGAGAATCGTGATGAGCCAAAATGTTCCGACCCCACGATTTAAGAAGGTAGAAAGAATAGAGGATCTCGACGGTTTAGATCTTTGTTATCCTCTTTTTGTAAAATTATGTTACGAGGGGTCGAGCAAGGGGGTCCGGTTGGACTCAAAAGTTTTAGATTCCCAAGCCTTGGAAGAGAAGGCAAGAGGACTATTAAAAACTTATCGTTCACCCGTTCTTGTAGAGGAATTCGTTAACGGTCCAGAATTCACGGTGGGCATCGTCGGTAACGAAGACCCTTTCGTCCTTGGCGTCATGCAGATTCAGATCAAGGGAAAACCCCCGGAAGAATCCATTTATTCTCTGGAAATTAAGAGGGAGTGGGAAGAAAAGGTGAGATACCATTGCCCTCCCCCCATTGACCGAGATCTTTTAAAAAGGATTGAAGAGGTGGCCGTCCGGGCTTATCGAGCCCTGGAGTGCCGGGACATTTCACGGGTGGACATCCGAGTGGGGGCGGACCGCACCCCCTACTTTTTGGAAGTGAACCCTCTCCCGGGTCTTTCGCCTGTTTATGGAGATCTCGTGATAATGGCGAGGAGCATGGGGTGGAATTATACCCGGCTGGTAAAAACCATTTTCCATCAAGCCCTGAAGCGGTATGGATGGATGGAGTAATTTGTTCAGGATGAACCGAACAGAGCAAAACCTCTATGAGATTATCTTAAGAAATTTTAAGGAGGCGGTCATTTTTGCCGACGCCCAAGAACGAATTCAAATCTTTAATCTCATCGCAGAGAACTATTTTCAGATCAGCGGGAAGCAGGTTCTGGAAAAGAGATTGGAGAGGGCCATCCCTTATAAAAATATCAAGAAGCACTTTGATTTCGTTTACGAAAAGAGGGAAAGCAATCACGATGTCGAGTTGGCGATCCATGTTCCCCCTGGCCCCCCTGAAGGACAGGAGACTCGAATCCTTCATTGTAGTTTTTATCCCATTTTTGATAAGAAAGAGGGGAGGTTTTTAGGCTGTCTGGCAACTTTTGCGGATGTTACAGAGAAAGGGCTGCTCCTGAGGGAGATCAGCAAGAGTCGAGATCTTTCCACTATCGGAATGCTGGCGAGATGGATGGCGCACGAGATTCGAAATCCATTGAGTTCTTTGAACATCAATATTGAATTATTGAGGGAGGAGTTGGGAGGGGAAATTCAGCTCTCCCAGAAAGAAGAGATTCATTCTTTAATTAATTTTATCAGTTATGAAACCCTCCGGTTGGAGAATAATCTGAAAGAATTTTTAGATTTCAATCGCCTCCCTCCCCTAAAATTTGAGTGGGTTCAGTTGAATGAAGTATTGGATTCCGTGGTTCGGCTGCTCAGGCCGGATGCCCAAATAAAAAATGCGAGAGTCGAAACCCATTTTCAAAAAAAGTTGCCCATGCTGAAGATCGATGTCAGCCAATTTAATTTAGCCATTTCGAATCTCCTCATCAACAGTATTCAAGCGGTCTCCGAAAAAGGGGAAATTCATCTCTTTACCCGGGGATCAAAGAAAAATATTTTCATCATCATCCAAGACAATGGGATGGGAATTTCCAAGGAACATCTTCCCAAAATCTTCGATTTTATGTTCAGCACCAAGCCTATGGGGTCAGGATTGGGGCTCTCGATTGCAAAAAAGATTGTTTCAGACCATCATGGGGAGATTGATGTCAGAAGCGAGGTCAATAGAGGATCAACCTTTAGAATACGAATTCCCCTTGGACAGAAGACGAACTAAATAGAACGAAATAATGGAAGGTTGGGAAAATGGAATCACGGATGAAAAAAAAATAAGGTTTTTCAAAAAAGACCCATCCTTCCACTATTCCCATATTCCATCATCCCAGTTGTGAGCAGGGAGAAATCAAGGCCATTCGGATTTGAAGGGCGTATGGATAACAAGATGATACTGATTGTGGAGGATGACCCCACTGTCGGGGAGAGCCTTCGCCTTTTGCTGAAAAAGAAAGGGCATGACATCCTCCTCGCTTCGAATGGGAAAGAGGCCCTCCAACTCTTCCGGCATAAGGTCGTCGATCTGGTGATCACGGATGTCGTGATGCCCAAGATGGACGGGATCGAACTATTAGAAGCGGTGAAAGGTCTGAGACCGGAAACGGAAGTCATCGTCATTTCCGCCCAAGGAACGATTGAGAAGGCAGTCCAGGCGATGAAATGGGGGGCCTTCGATTTTATCGAAAAGCCGATCAACCCCAGGATCATCTCATTATTAGTCGAAAGGGCATTGGAAAAACAAACACTGATTCTCCAGAATCAAAACCTGCGTTCCAGGTTGGAAGACAAGTTCCATTTCAAAAATATTATCGGAAGAAGTAAGAAGATGGTAAAAATCTTTGAACTCATCAGCCATATTGCGCCCTATGATAGCTCTGTCCTGATCATCGGTGAGAGCGGAACAGGAAAAGAGTTGATCGCCAATGCCATTCATTACAAGAGTCCGCGGGCTCCCATGCCTTTCATCAAGGTGAGTTGTGCCTCCTTGAGTGAAGGGATTATTGAGAGCGAACTCTTCGGACACGAGAAGGGAGCTTTCACCGGAGCGATCGCTTCCCGAAAAGGCCGATTTGAATTGGCCCATCAGGGAACACTCTTTTTAGATGAAGTGGAGGATATCCCTCCTGCCACCCAGATCAAACTTTTACGGGTCCTCCAAGAAGGTGAATTTCAAAGGGTAGGGGGGAACAAGACGATCAGAGTGAATATACGGATCATTGCGGCAAGCAACAGGGATCTTCAGGAGGAAGTGAAAAGAGGAACATTTCGAGAGGATCTCTATTATCGTTTGAATGTGGTGAATATTAAACTTCCTTCCTTAAGGGATCGGAGGGATGATATTCCCTTTCTTGTCCATTTTTTTATTGAAAGATATAATGAGAAATATCGTATGAAGGTAAGGGGAATCTCTCAGAAAGCCATGAACTTCCTAACCGATTACGAATGGACGGGGAATGTAAGGGAATTGGAAAATACGATTGAGTCCACTTTAGTCATTAACAGCCCTGGGGTGATTGATATCCAGCATCTCCCACAGGAAATTCGAGATGTCAAAGAGAGACCGGAGGTGATTTCCATCAAAATAGGAACACCCCTTGAGGAAGTGGAGAAGGAGATGTTGATTCAGACCCTTAAAGCGACCAAAGGGAATAAGCGGAAAGCGGCACGGTTACTCGGGATTAATGTTCGGACGATTCATCGTAAGATTGAAGAAATACAAGAGTTAGCTTCAATATCATGAAAATTTAATAAAATGGGAAAAACCAAAAGATGAGGACAAAAGGTCTTAGCTTTTTTAAATTGGATCAATGAAGAATGGCATTTTGTCGCATATTGATTAAAATAGTATGGCATTTTTCCTCTGTGTCTTTTTATCATTTTGGGTTGTGAGAGATTAAATGAAAATGATAATAATCTAACCCATTAATATTATATTGGTTTTTAGAATAGCACGGTCGATAGGGATTAAAAAATTTGGCATGATATTTGATATTAAATATCTTTTATGAAAGAAAGGGTGAAGTGGGCTTTTATCATTGATAAAGATGAGTTCGTTAGGCTCAGCCTAAACAAGATTTTGAAGAAATATGGTTTCCATGTCAAGGAGATTGAAGATTTTTTTGAGCTGGAGAAAAGGAAAAAGGATATCGTGGGAGGGATGATCTTAGCCGATGTAGAAATTGATGTGTTGGAAAAAGGATTTTCACTCCTGAAGAAATGGAATAATCGTTTTATATGGATGGCCCCTTTGGTCACTGATGAACTTACTCTTCGATTGAAAAAAATGGGCATCCATCGCATTATCAAAAAGCCTGTTGATCCAAGATTGTTAAGAAAGGCGATTCGAGAGATTTCTTTTCCTGATGGACTGAAAACCCCTTCACTCAGGGAAAAAAGGGAGGGTTCCCATCTCATACAGAAAGGAGGTGAAGTTAGATGAAGAAATGGATTTTTCTTTTCCTCGCAATGGTTTTGGTGATTAATATTGTCTCAATGGGGATTGGGTGCAAAGCCAAAGAGGCACCGAAACCAGCGGAAAAAGCGGTGGAGAAACCTGCTGAGGCACCGCCTCCACCCCCTGCACCACCCCCTGCACCACCGGCTGAAGAGAAACCGGCTGAAGCCCCCAAGAAGTAAAGATTGTGTTATGGTCGAAGCCGTTGGCGCCCCCCTTGATGAAAAGGGGGCGCCAACAAAAGTGATTTAAACGGATCTCTTTTAGAAAAGGAGCTATTATCCGTATTCAATGGAAAAAGAAGAAAAGGTGCATTTCTGCTATTCAGGCAAGAGGGTTTTTCTTTTGTCTCGAAGGAGGAGGTATCGAACGATATCTCCTTTTTTGTTTTTTAAAAGGCTCATCAGACAGTGAGCCGGAATCCTCTCAGCAGATTTGCAGGAAGGAGAAAAGATGGAGCCTGCTTCAGACTCTAATTTATCTGTCCCCCAAAGGGGGATGAGGAAGGCCTCACAGCTTTTCTTGTTTTCCCTCCCCGTGGAAGCGGAGAGGAGTGAAGAGGTCGGAGAGGGCATTCCTCAAGTTTGGAAAGGAGTTTCAGAAAAGGAATGGAATGATTGGAGGTGGCAACTGCGCCATCGAATCACCACTTTAGAACAACTGAAAGAAATCATCGAATTGACACCCGAGGAGATGGAGGGAATCAAACATTCTAAAGGAAGATTAGCCTTAGCCGTCACCCCGTATTTCACCAGTCTGATGGACCCAGTCAATCCCAATTGTCCCATCCGGAAACAGGCGATCCCTCGAATCGAGGAGATCCATTTATCAAAAAGTGAAATGGTAGATCCATTGGGCGAAGACAATCATTCTCCGGTACCTGGTCTTGTCCATCGCTACCCGGACCGGGTGCTTCTACTTGTCACCGACCAATGTGCTGTCTATTGCCGATATTGCACCCGGAGACGATTGGTGGGAAGTAGCGAGCAGTCTATCACCCAGGGTAATTTTGAGGAAGTTCTGAAATATTTGAAGAGCCATCGAAAGGTTCGAGATGTCCTCTTATCTGGGGGAGATCCGCTCCTCCTGGAAAATGAAAGGTTGGAGGAGATGTTAAGCCGATTGAGGGCGCTTCCTCATATTGAAATTCTCCGAATCGGGACAAGGGTCCCGGTGACCCTTCCCCAGAGGATTACTGGAGGATTGGTGAGGATGTTAAAGAAGTATCATCCCCTCATGATCTCTATTCATTTTACCCATCCGAAGGAAATCACCGATCAGGTGAGGAGAGCCTGCAATGAACTGGCAGATGGAGGGCTTCCATTGGGAAGCCAAACCGTTCTTCTCAAAGGTATCAATGATAAACCCTATGTGATGAAAAAGCTGGTTCATGAACTCCTCAAGATTCGGGTCCGGCCGTATTATATTTATCAGTGCGATCTGGTGATGGGAACCGAGCACTTCCGGACCTCTGTGGCCACAGGGATTCAAATCATGGAAAAATTACGCGGTCACACGACGGGTTATGCCGTTCCGACGTATGTTGTCGATGCACCGGGAGGTGGAGGAAAAATACCATTGCAACCTGATTATGTGGTCTCAAAGGGCAGAGGAAAGATTGTCTTAAGAAATTATGAGGGAAGAGTCTTTGAATATCCAGAGCCCAACATCATTGAATTCAAAAAAAACAGGTCGGGAGCTGATGAGAAGGCAGTTCCCAAAAAATTGATGGCTTAAATTTAAAAGGGGAGGAGAGGATCCGTGCTAAAAGTTGTGATCTTATATAATCTTTTTGAACGGCTCCAAAAAGGGGAGGAGAAAGATATTTTAGCAGAGGGGGCCATCATTGAGGAGATACAGGCCGTAGAAAATGCGGTTCGATCTCTGGGGCACCAAAGTATTGTCATGGCCGTTCGTGAAGAAATTTCGTCCATCATCCACTGGTTGAAGGAATACGAACCCGATGTGGTCTTTAATTTATGCGAAAGCGTTTATGGGAATAGCTGCTGGGAGATGAATATCCCCGCTTTGTTAGATCTCTTTCGAATTCCCTATACCGGATCCCCTCCTCTTACCTTAGGATTGTGTCAGGACAAAGGAAAGGTAAAAGACATTCTCCAATCTCACGGCATCCTGACCCCTCGATATAAAAGCTTCGAGCGAGCCGTAAGTCCTGTGAAAGGGAATATCTTTCCAATCATCGTCAAACCCCTTCACGAAGATGGAAGCTTAGGGATTACAAGAGAAAGCGTGGTGTTTGATGATGAAACGTTGAGTAAGCAGATTCGATATATCATCGAACAATATCAACAGCCTGCCTTAGTAGAGGAATTCGTCGATGGCAGAGAGTTGAATGTGGGTTTGGTGGAGACCAATGGAAGCGTGGGAATCCTTCCCATCTCAGAAATCGATTACACGGAGTTTCCGAAAGGAATTCCCAAAATATGCGGATATGAAGCCAAATGGGTGGTAGAGAGCGCAGAATTTCAAAAAACAAAGCCGGTCTGCCCAGCTTCCTTGGAATGGCTGATGGAAAAAAAGGTGGGGCAGATTGCGAGCAGGGTTTTTAAACTATTTGAATGTCGAGATTATGCGAGGGTGGATATCCGCATTGACCGGGAAGGGAAGATTTACGTATTAGAGGTCAACCCAAACCCAGATATCTCTCCTCAATCCGGAATGGCCAGGGCCCTCAAAGTTCAGGGGACCACCTATACGGGATTTGTTGGAAACTTGATCGAGAGAGCGCGTCTCAGAAAGGACAATTCGAAAGATCAGGAGATAAGGGAATAGGGAGATTGGGAGATTAATGCAGGCAAACACATGATCGGTGGTTTCTAAACCGGTTCAGGCGGTTAAAAGAATTTATAATTGAAAATATTTAAATCCCATGACGGGGATTCGAAATAAAATGATTACTGATTTGAGCAAATTTCGATAACGTAAGTGTTCACTCACGCCCCATGTGTACCTCTTGTTTCCTCGATCACCCCATCTGCTTATCGGCCTATCCAACGTAAGAACAATGGTCGCCTTTCCCAGAATCATATTGAAGAGTGGTAAAGAAAAGCCACTGCTTCGGGGGCACCCATGGGTTTTCTCTGGGGCGGTCGCAAAAGTAGAGGGGGAGGTTTCTCCTGGAGATGTCGGAGATGTTTACTCCAAGGACGGGCATTTTTTAGGCCGGGGGCATCTCAATCCCCTCTCCCAAATCATCGTGCGGATTCTGACACCCAAAAAGGAAGAGTTGGACGGGGATTTTTTTAGAGAACGTATTTCGAGGGCAATTCATTTAAGAGAGGAGTTACTTAAAGGAAAAACCGATGCCTACCGGGTCATCAATGGAGAAGGAGACTCTCTTCCAGGGTTGATCGTGGATCGTTACAAAGAGACCCTCGTTCTGCAGTGTTTGACGGCAGGAATGGAGCGAATAAAAGAGATTTTAACGGAATCGCTGGTCAAAGAATTTCATCCTCAGAATCTTTATGAGAGAAGTGATGTGGCGACAAGGAGAGAAGAGGGACTGGCAGAGAGCAAAGGCCTTCTCTACGGCAAGAATATTTCAGAATTTATTGAGATTGAAGAATATGGTTGCCGTTTTAGAGCGAATGTAAAAAATGGCCAAAAGACAGGTTTTTATTTAGATCAGAGAGAAAACCGCCTTCTTTTAAGAAGACTCTCAGAAGGAAAGAAAATTTTAGATTGTTTCTGCTATACAGGAGCTTTCTCTATTCATGGAGGGGCAGGAGATGCAAGAGAGATGACTCTCATCGATTCTTCTGAGGAGGCCCTGGCAATGGCGGAAGAGCATTTCGGTTTAAACCAATTCATGAAGATTCCCCACCAGTGTTTTCGAGGAGATGTTTTTGAGGTCATGAGAAGCTTAGAAGGTGGATATGATATCATTATTCTCGATCCCCCTCCTTTTGCTAAGAAGAAGGGAAATCTTCCGAGCGCTTCGAGGGGATATAAGGATCTTAATCTTTGGGCTTTTCGTTTGTTAAACAGAGGGGGGTTCCTTCTCACCTTTTCTTGTTCTCACCATATGAATTGGGATTTATTCCAAAAGATTGTATTTTCTGCAGCATTGGATTCAGGAAAAAGTATTCAACTCTTAGGTCGAATGGGGCACGCATGGGATCATCCCATTCATTTATGTCATCCTGAAGGAGAATATCTAAGGGGGCTGATCTGTAGGGTGCTGTAACTCCAAAATTGAATTTTGAAGGTGCGACCCCAAGGATTTCCTAAAGTTTTTCTGGATAAATCAACCTGAATACCTTGTATCCGTTAGTAAAAAGTTGCGAGTTAAA
>Ga0154895_1090_pt1 | contig 9857 bp, 11 predicted proteins | sample Rifle2008BG19ft_FD_105867 | JGI IMG/M metagenome (GOLD analysis project Ga0154895, IMG submission 105867) | Deltaproteobacteria bacterium RBG_19FT_COMBO_46_12 | reverse complement strand
CAGCCTTATAATAGTGGCAGATGAAGCAGTTGATCTCATGAACGGTGAGATGTGCTCCTTGGACCAATTGGGCATGGCAGCTTGTGCATCGAAGCTTCATCCCCCTTCTCAACTCACCTAAATGTTTACTATGTGAAAAAGCCACATTCTTATAGATCATGTCTCCCTGGAGGTCTTCGACCTTATGGCAGCCTTTTTGGAGACAACTCAAATCGCTAATCTCTGCATGGGGCTTGCTAGGACTCTTCCCGGAGAGGAAGTAAGCCAGCGATACCTGACCATCTACCCATTTGCCTTTCATATGATTTAAAAATCCTGGCTCGTAATGACATTTCGTACAGCCCACCTGCCGATGGGTGGAGGCTCTCCATGACTCCATATAGTCATCCATCTGGTGGCAGAGGCCACAAAAGGTAGAGCTTTCCGTGAATTTAAGAAGGGCCAAAGAGAGAATAAAGAATGCAATGAGGCAAATGGTAAGAGAAGTCTTTATTGCTCTGGTGTGTTCCTGAGCTCCTTTTTTAAAACTAAAAAAAACATCTAACCAAAAAGCTTTTATTAAATGATAAGCTTCTTTTAAGTCCTCAATACTATAAAGTTTTTTAAATTCATTAATAGAAAAAGGAATTTTAAATTTTTTCACCGAAGCCTTCCCCACACCGGTTTGAGTATAAAATTCTTATCATTCTTCTACTTTTTTTTCAATAAAAATTATTTTTTGAAAATTTTTTTTCATAAGCCAAAATTAGATATTGATTTTTATGATAGGCTTTTATTAAATTATTCCTTATCCGTCTGATTCACTCTTTACAGAAATTCCCAAAAAGGAGGGATTATGACTAAGGTTATTTTTGGACTGCTCATTTTTGTTGTGATCGTCCTCTTTTTCCTGTTGTTCTGGATTGTTGTATTAAGTGCTGCCCTTATATTATTCGGCAGGAAAAGTAAAAAGAGAGAACTTTTACCAAATTTGTCTATGGGCCAGTAACCCACAAACCATGAAAATTGTCTATTGGGAATGGGTCAGGGCTTAGGTCTGTAGATACCCCTGCTGTCATGAACAGGCGGTTCACTTTTTTCAGGGAATTTGGATTTATAGGCGTCGACCAATCTCTTTATATCGGGGTGATCTTGGAATTCCTTCGAGAGGGGAAAGGAAGTAACTGTGAAAGGATTTCTCTGCTCAAGTTGTTGAAGGGCCTTCTCGATATTCTCCTTAGATTTCTGCCATTGAGTCTTTTCAGCCTGCGGTGCGTTGACCGAAGTCAATTGATGTTGGAGCCTACTGAGATTGCTTTCCAGGGTGCGTTTCGTTGTTATATTATAAAAAGTTGCCTCTTTGTTTAGGAAGGTAAGATTGAGTTTTTGCGCGTACATCCCTTTCGAAGAAGTCTGAAGGACGATCGTGTTCTTGAAAACAGGGGGATTGGAGAGATGGACCCCCGTATGGGCTCCTACGATGATATGGATCCCTTGAACTTTCTGGGTTAACTCCACATCTTTGGGATAACCGAGATGACTCAGAAGGATGACGAGATCGGTTTGAGGCCCAAGTTCTCTGAGCATTTCCTGTGCCGTCTCGACAGGGTCTCGAATAATCAATCCCTTTATTCTCGGATCAGAAATGCGTGAAAATACATCCGGAGAGAGGAGGCTAAAAATTCCGATCTTCAGTCCATTAACTTCTTTTATGACATAACGCTGAAAAAGTGGCTTACCGGAATCTTCGTCCATCACATTGGAAGAGAGGAAGATGCCGTTGAATTTTTTCGAAAGGTCTATGAGAAATTCCTTTCCGAGGCTTAAATCGTCATCTCCGATTCCGATGGCATGATAACCCATCAGGTCAAGACTCTTCAGGATGAGATGTGCTTTTTCGTTTAACTTCTTTATTTCGCCTTCTGCATGGGGGGCTGAGAATTTTTTGAAAAATAGATCTCCCGCATCTAAAAGGAGAACTCCTTTCTCCTTCTCTTTGATTTCTTTTACCCAGGTTGCTCTTCTGGCCAGACCGCCAAACCGAATTGTTGGCCCTCAGGACGGGCAAGGATCGATTTCCCCGTTGATATTATTTGTATAGAGAATGGTAATGGATTGGAGGGAGGTTCCACCGGATGAAAAACAGAAACCGGGAAACAGGAAAAAAGATAGGATGAGAGGGATAGCTGCGAGATGGTTCTTCATATGTCGATCTCCAATTCTTTGATTTTCTCCCAAAGGGTCTTTCTTGAAATCCCCAGCATATCCGCAGCCTGCCCTTTTTTCCCTTTTGTTTTTTCCAAAACGCTCTGGATATATTCTTTTTCAAAAAGCTTGGTAGCACTGGAGAGAGGTTTTGAAGCGCGGATCTTTTCACAGATATTGTAAACAGGGGTTCCCCCACCGCAGACCTCCTCCGGAAGGTCCTCCGCCTGAATGACTTTCCCTTTGAGCAGGGCAATGGCCCGTTCCAGCATGTTTTCCAACTCCCGAATATTTCCCGGAAAAGGGAATTTTAAGAGAAGTGTTTTCGCATCTCCTGAAAGGCCGGTAATCTCCTTGCCCATTTTTTTGGAAAATTTTTCTATGAAATGGTCTGCCAAAAGAAGAATGTCCTCCCGTTTCTCCCTTAGGGGGGGAAGCGTAATGGGAACCACGTTTAAACGAAAATAGAGATCCTCACGAAAGGTTCCTTTTCGAATCTCCTCTTTCAGATCCCTTTGGGTAGCACATATCAATCGGACATCGACGGAAAGGGTTTCATTTCCGCCCACCCTCTCAAACTGTCTCTCCTGGAGAACACGAAGGAGTTTTACCTGAACACCTGAAGAAATATCCCCGATCTCATCAAGAAAAAGGGTTCCCCCGTCCGCCATTTCAAACCTTCCCTTTCGCTGTTTCAATGCACCGGTGAAAGCTCCTCTTTCATGACCGAAAAGTTCACTTTCGAGCAGGGTCTCTGGAAGGGCAGCACAGTTAACTTTCACAAAGGGTCTGCCTTTCCTCAAACTTTGAAGATGAATGGCATTGGCCACCACCTCTTTTCCTGTCCCACTTTCCCCATAAATGAGGACAGTCGTGTCCGTTTGTGCAACCGTCTCAATCAAATCATAAACTTTTACCATTTTCGGGCTCTTTCCCACAAGCCCTTCAAGTCCATATCGTTCCTCCACCCTCTTGCGGAGAGAGATATTTTCTAGTTCCAATTCCTTCATCCTGAGAATTCGTTTTATGATCAGGAGGAGCTCATTTATAGCAAATGGCTTGGTTAAATAGTCATTAGCGCCCTCCTTCATTGCCGTCACAGCAGAATCGATGGAGCCATAGGCTGTAATCATGATCACTTGAGTTTCAGGGCTAATCGTTTTGACTTCCTTAAGGATTTGAATGCCATCCATATCGGGAAGTTTCAGATCTGTGATGAGGATGTCCGTAGGATTCACACGCTGAAGAGTCAACCCCTTTTCTCCGGTTTCAGCAGTGGTGACCTTGTAACCTTCGGCTGCCAAAGCGTCCTGAACTGTAATTCTCATCAAGGGCTCATCGTCAATGACCATGATTCGGGTCTGTTCAGCCATGATGTTCGCACTCTCCTACCTTGAAAAAATCGGAAGCTGAATTTCAACAGTCGTTCCCTTCATCTCCCGGCTCGACAGTTGAATACTCCCTCCATGCCGCTCAACAATTCCTTGAGTGATCCAGAGCCCGAGGCCTGTCCCTTTCCCTTCACCTTTTGTTGTAAAAAACGGATCAAAAACTTTTGGAAGGGTCTCATCCGGGATTCCCTTTCCTGTATCCGAGATTGTCACGGCGAGTCGCCCATCCAGGGTTACTGCCCCTATCCTCAGTGTTCCTCCGCCTTCCATTGCTTGAATTGAGTTTAAAAAGATATTCACAAAGACCTGAGACATCTGGTTTCGGTCCACCTCAATGGGCGGGAGTTGACCCGAGACCTCTTTGACCACCTCGATCTGTTTTTTTCGGATTTGGTAATCGAGAAGTGAAAGGGATTTCTCGATGATGACGTTAAGGTCGGTTTCAGACCGTTCGAGTTTAGGAGAACGTGCGTACTCGAGAAGATTGGTAACCGTCTTTTGAATTCGTTTGATCCCATCCTCCATCAGGTGGAGGTACTCCTTTTGTCTTTCAGGAGGCAGGTCCCCTCTTCTAAAATGATAGATACAATTTAGGAGGCCACCGAGAGGATTATTGACTTCATGAGCGACCCCCGAAGTCAGTTTCCCGATCGCAACCATTTTTTCTGTCATAAGAAGGGTACGTTGCGTCCTTTCTCTTTCTTTTTCATCGTCTTTAATCCTTTTAAGTAACCGATAGAAACTTCTGCGAAGAATTCCGATTTCATCCTTCCTGGTTATAGAAATGGAGGAGGGATATACCCCTGGCTCTGTTTCATCCATTTCTGTTGTAAGTGATTTTAAAGGTTTGGTAATGAACCCAAAAAGTAAAGCGATACCCCCCGTAGCAAGTAAGATAGAGAATCCGGTGTAAAGGATGTATTTCAATACCATTGAGGAGACCTCTTTTTTTAAGCCCTCAAGAGAGATTCCGATCCTTAACGTACCCCACCGCTTGGTGGAGATGGCCAGAGGTGTGGAAATATCAAGCACATGATCGAATGGGTATTGAAGAAGGGTGTTCCACGAGACCAGGCCCTTTTTCGTTATCTCATCCTGGTATAAATTCCCAACTTCAACCATGGAGTTATGAGCAAATACCTTTCCTTTTGGATCAAGGATCATGGCATACACGATATGGAGGTTTTTTCTCTGCATCAGGTCTGAAATGTAATTGTCAAGCAACCCACCCTCCTCAACAAGGCCGATCTCTTCATAAAGCATGGTATTGGTGCATGAGATGGCAAGCGATTCCACGAGGACCTTACCTTCCCTGGCAATAGCATCCTGCATGAGCCTTTTTTCTCTCAAAATATTCCAAAAAGCCAGGGCGGACATGGTGGCGATGATGAGAATGGAAAGAAAGAGGGTAAACTTTCCCTGGAGAGTACGGAATGGATTGATAATTTTCATTCCCGGACCAGCCCTCTCAATTCATGCTCTTTTTCCAATGCCCGGAGAATCTTACGAATCGAATCATAATCAGAATCGATAGCCTCTGTAAATCCATATTTAAATTCTTCGTCCCACAGGGACATTTTTTTCTGGTGATTTGGGTCTCTCGGGTTGAGGTTAAGAAGAGCGGTTTTTACCGATTTGACCACCTCCTGCGAGGCATCAATCCGTACGAAAATCGGCACGGTTGGAATAGGATCTGTCGCGAAAATGAACCGAAGTCCATCATTCTGATATTTGTAGGCAATAATATCTTTTACCGCACCGGCATCAAATTGGCCCTTGAGAACAGCGTTTGCGACTGAATCATGATGCCTGAGAAAATCGTAATGTTTCAGATCTTTCAATTTTATATTGGCCTTCGAGAGATAATATTCCGGAAGGATGTGGCTTGCCGTTGACCAGGCCTGGCCAAAGGCAAAACTCCTTCCTTTCAGGTCGCTGAGATTCTGAATTTGGCTACCCTCCCGGACGATAATAATCCCCCGATAATAAGGCTTTCCATCTTTGTTCAAAGCACGGAGGATAGGTTTTACCCCATATTTCTCCCTTGCCTTAACGTAGGAAACGGGCCCACAGGATGCAATGATGGTTTCTCCGATTCCGAGTCTATCAATCGTGTCCTGATAAACACGTGAAAGTTTGATCTCAAATTGGTAAGGAGTGTTTTCATTCAGGTAGTCTATAAAAGGCTGATAAAGCTGAACCATGATGCGGGGATTATACTTGGGACAGAAACCAAATGGAATAGTCTGCTTGGAATGAACCCATCGAGGTAAAAATAAGCAGACGGATATAGAAACGACGAAAAAAATCGGAAAATATTTTCTACTTTTTTCTTTAAACATCGTTTTTCCTCAACAAACTCGATGAAAAGAATAATCATCCACGTCAAGCCCAAGGAGACTTATTGGTCTGAAAGAGTTCATTTTATTCCTATCTCTTTTCCTAACAAGTCAAGAACTTTTCGGATCGAATCATAATCTGAATCCGCCGCTTCTATAAAACCGTACTTAAATTCGTCATCCCATTTTGCCATTATTTTTTGATGCCCAAGGGTTTTTGGGTTTAGCTTGAGAAGGGCCGCTTTTACGGAGTGGACCATCTCCTTTGGGCTATCCGCCCTTACGATTATTGGAACCGTGGGGACAGGATCAGGGATGTAGATGAACCGAAGCCCTTTCCCTTGATATTTATGGGCAACAATATCTTTAACGGCTCCCGCATCAAATTCCCGGTTGAGCACAGCCTCCACGACAAAATCATGATTTCTAAAGAAAGCATATTGTTTTAAATCCTTCAGTGCAATTCCTGATTTTAAGAGATGATATCTTGGGAGGATATGTCCCGCGGTTGACCATTCTTCACCAAACGCAAAACTTCTTCCTTTAAGATCTTGAAGATTTCGAATCGGACTATCCCTGCAGGTAATAATGATTGCACGATAATAAGGGTTTCCGTCTTTATTCAGGGTGCGAAGGATAGGTATGACTTTGTATTTTTGTCTGGCCTTGATATAGGGGATGGGACCACATGAGGCAATAGGCGTCTCTCCTTGCACCACCCTTTCTATCGCGTCTTGGTAAAAATTGGATAGCTTCATTTCAAATTGATAAGGCGTATTTTCATTCAAGTAACGAATGAAAGGCTGGTAAAGCTGCTGCATCCTCGGAAGATCATATTTCGGACAAAAGCCGAACGGTATGACCTCCTTGGAGAAGACTGGTGTGGAGGAGAAAATGAAAAAATAGACGAAGAGGGATGTAAATAATACTCTTCTGTAATTCATAAATACTCCTACTTTAACTGATTTCTTTCAGAAAATCTCTCACCTTGTTTTCAATCAAATCCCTGACCTCCCGAAAAAAATCAATTGATTTTCCCTTTGGATCAGGGATCTTCCACTCTATGATCTTCTTCGCGAGAACCGCGGGACAGACCTCCTCGCACCCCATAGTTATAAGGTAATCCATCTCTATTGGGGGGAGGTCATTCAGGCCTTCAGGTCGCTTGGCGGTGAGATCAATTCCTTTCTCTTTCATGACCTCAATGACCAAGGGATCGATCTGAGCAGAGGGACGAGAGCCTGCGCTGTGAACTTCCACACTTCCCTGTCCAAAAACTTCAGCAAACCCTTGTGCCATTTGACTTCGACGGGCATTTTCTACACAGATAAAAGCAATCCTGTTTTTTCTTTTCTTCATATAAATAACCCTATGGACTCATTGTTACTATAGGCAAAGCTATCTGGGACTTGGGAAATCTTTATCCGCCTACGCAGAAGACCACGGGCTCTGCCCGTGGATGAATGCGTAAACCTTGATTGGATCATTCATGCACCGCAGTATTAATGCTTCGGCGGATTTCGCCACTGGCGGATAACCCTCCGAAGCCTTGCCGCTTGCGCTCCGAAGCAAGCTTCAGCGCCCAGGGGCGTAGGAGGGTATTTCAGGGAGGTACCACGGGCTTTGCCCGTGGGGCTCCATATGGAAAGGTTGTTTTCTAAACAATGATTTAGAGCAGTTACGTGTGTGAATATTTCTTTGCCATTCGGACTTCGCAGGATGCTATTCCAACAACTATTTGTCCTCCGGATGTTCTTTAAGATAATTTTTAACCCTTTTTAAAAAGTCTTCATAAAAAAGCCTGGACTCTGATATAAATTTTCGGATGGAGGCCCAGCGGACATCGAGATATTCGTGAGAGATGATATTTCTTAGGCTTACCCATCTGGAAAGTTTTTCCGTATCCTCTTCGCTGAAGTCTGTTACAAGTGAAAGGTTCTTTACAATATCTTTATATGTATCCGGAAGGGAACGATCTTCTGAAGTCAGGATCAATTTGGCAATATCTATCGACGAATTGATGATATTTTCAATCCATCTTTCGACATTCCTTCTCTTTCCTCTGTCATCATTGTATTCTTTCCAGGAAAGAGTTCCGAAGGCTTCATAATCCTTTAACTCATTTTCGAGAAATGTAAGATGTTTGATCAGGCGAAATCTAATCTCCTTTTTCAAGGTTATTTCTCTCCATATAATCATTGATGATGAAATTCATGAAATCTTCCGACTCTTCTGTCACAACATCCATAAAGTCAAGATACAGATCCCAGTCATTGATTGCGAGTGGCGTTCCCCTTATTGCACTTGCCGCAACAGTGGAAGGAACTCTATTCAAAACAAGGAGCTCGACTTCTTTCTTTAATAACTGCTCCATATCAGACCATATCTCATCTTCACCTTTGTAAAAAACTTCTTCCTCAAACTCGACAGGATGTCTCTTCTCAGGGGAAAAATAGACGGCTATATCTACATCCGATAATGGAGTTGCAAGTCCCTTCACCTGTGAGCCATATAAAAAAGCAAAGGCAACATCATTTCTGTTTTTAAAGTAATTTTTTAAAGCTTCAATTTTCATCATATTAAAGCTACTCAACACTGGGGAAAATGTCAATTCTTTTTGCTAATTTTTAGGAATTGCGACCGGTCCCCGAGCAGATCCTTTACCATCCTCAGAACATTTTCCTCAGTGATATCTTTCTGGCCTCATTTTACTTAGACCTTACCCATCATCTTGGACATCATCTCTTTCATAGGGAAATCCATTCCCTTCATCATCTCCATACAGTGAGGCATCATTTCTTGAAAAAAAGATTTATCCTCCATCGCGGTCTGGAAAAATTTGAGAATTAACTTCTTCATCACTTCTTTTTGCTCGTCCTTAGATAAGTTTTGAAAACTACTTACAAAATCACTTACTTTATTTATCTGACTCATCTTAACCTCCCCTATAAATTTATTTTAATAAAGCCACTTTGATGGCCTCATTTAGATCCGAAATCTCTTTAACGTCCATCCCTTACTTTAATAGGCAAACTCAGTCCCTTGGGAACTAATTTTCTTCTGTTTCATTTTTCTTCCACTCGGGCTACACTTACATGCGGGTTTTGCCCGGAAAGCCCCCCGTAAACCCGCCTTGTAAGCAGGGTCAAAAGGCACAATAAAAGATGATATTACATTGCCGCGAAGCCCCAGCATGCCTATCCCGTTCTAACGGGATGGCTGAGTAGCTTCACTTTCTAATTCTTCATTATTATATTATTCCACTATCCCATCATTCCAGAATTCAATTTCACGGCTCGCAGGTCACATGGCAGACTCCTGTTGGGGTCTCGATAGCATAAGGGAAATACTTCCGCTTCAACCACAAGGCCACATTCACGAGACTGATTAAAACAGGAACTTCCACCAGTGGACCAATGACTGCTGCGAAGGCTTGGCCTGAATTGATTCCAAACACCGCAACGGCTACAGCGATGGCAAGCTCGAAATTATTGGATGCGGCTGTGAAACTCAAAGTGGTGGATTGCTCGTATGTGGCGCCCACCTTCATTGAGAGATAAAAAGAGACAAAAAACATGGCTACGAAATAGATACACAGTGGAATCGCCACGCGGACTACGTCGAATGGTAACCGAACAATGTATTCTCCTTTAAGGGAGAACATGACCAGAATCGTAAAAAGAAGGGCAATCAGCGTGATGGGACTGATTTTCGGAACGAACTTCTGCTCATACCATTCACGGCCAAGGGTTTTAAGTCCGATCAGCCGGGAAATCACACCGGCGATAAAGGGAATCCCCAGGTAAATGAAAACACTCTCAGCAATTTGGCCGATGGTGATATTGACAACGACCCCTTTTAGACCGAGCATCGGAGGGAGGACCGTGATAAAGATGTAAGCGTAAATCGAGAAGAAAAGAACCTGGAAGATCGAATTGAAGGC
>Ga0154895_1174_pt1 | contig 9983 bp, 14 predicted proteins | sample Rifle2008BG19ft_FD_105867 | JGI IMG/M metagenome (GOLD analysis project Ga0154895, IMG submission 105867) | Deltaproteobacteria bacterium RBG_19FT_COMBO_46_12 | reverse complement strand
AAACTTGAAGTAAACAACATTTCTTGTCGCGCCCCGCGTGGGCTGAAAAGGAGGCTTTCTCAGGCAATGGAGGAACGACTTTTCAGGATAGGTTTCTTCCAGGCCTTTTCAAAAAAATAGTCCAAGACCTTTTTTGAACTCTCCACTTTCGAAACAGACGACCATCCCTTAGAGTCTTTTCTCAAACTGAAAAAGGACCTTTCTTCGTAAAGTAATAAAATCAAATCGATCCAGCTCATTGCATTTGGCTCAACCCTGTTCAAAGAAGCAGAGTGCATAGCGGATGGGGCACAGAGTTCTCTCCATGGGAGCCCCTCATCCAATTCGTTTCGATCCATCTTTCCCTTGATAAAGTTAATCAGGCGGGCCAGACGAAAAAGGGTCAACAGATCGAGCCGATTAAATTCTTTCGTTTCAATGGGAAAAGCGCTTGACCGCCATCGGGAAATCTGTGCAGGCAGGATTCCTTCTTTTTTACATTTTTCAAAGAGGGGGGTGTTAGGGGTGGGGTAATAGACACTGGGGCCGATGAGGACTCTTCTCCCCATCAAGTAGATCAGTGTATCCGCCATCTCTTCAATGGTTTGGCCAGGCATTCCCAAGATGGCGTAGGCGATCACGTTAAGATTCACTTGTTCTGACTTGTCGATAATTTTATCAAATTCTGTTGTTCCTTGAGGTCTTCCCATTTTCTCTTTTGTCAAGGGATTGATGCTGACCAAAGAAAGATTGATCGTTTTAAACCCTGATCTTTTCATCAATTTTAAAAGCTCCTCATCCAGGGAAGTAAAAGAGACACCGTTCATCGCAGATAGGTCAAGCTTCTCCTCTCCAAAATTTTCGATCACAAGACTCATCAATCTCTTTGCTCGCTCCTGATCAAGGGTGAAATTGTCGTCCTCGATATCAAAGGCCTGAATATCATATCGTTCCAGGCACTCGATCATCTCCTTCAGTATGGCCTCTGGCGATCGAGCCCTGCAAGAGCTTCCCATTACGAGATGGGCTGAACAATAGGCACATCTGTGCGGGCACCCCCTACTGGTGATAATCATCGTGGATCGCTTCTTTTCGATACGATATCGGTCCGGATCAAGCACTTCCCTTGCAGGATGAGGGAGGGAGTCAAGATCTGTTATAAAGGACTGAAGAGGATTGATTTTTATTTCTCCGTCTACCCGGTACCCAATCCCATCCATTTCTGCAATCCCTTTCAAATCTTCCTTTACAATCTTTTCTATCAATAATGGAAAACGAATCTCCCCTTCGCCTAAGACGGCATAGTCAACATAAGGGCTTTGCAGTGCGCCCCCCGGGTCGCAACTGACATGGGCTCCTCCCATCACAACCATTTTGTTTGGGTCCCATTCTTTAATGATTCGAGCAATCTCTAATGCTTCTCCATGATAGGGCGTAAAAGAAGAAGAAATTCCAAAAACATCAACATTCGAATCTCTGATCTTCTGTTTGATTTCTTTCCAACCCATTCCGAAATGGTAATAACCTGTATAGAGCTTAAAAGGACTTTGATCGTCGAAGGGATAGAAACCTCGAAGGGAAGAAAGTTCAGAAGGGATGGAGATCGGTTTTTTCTTTTCTGTTTGACAATCAAGAATTTCAACTTTATATCCATGGGATTTAAGGGAAGCGGCAAGATAGGCAAGACCAATCGGCTGCGTCCGGATGGAGGTCTGATAAAAATCTTGAATGGGTGGTTGAATGAGGAGAATCTTCATTCTTTTATGGAGGTCAAGAAATTATATTAAACCAGAGGCTGATTGTCCATTTCCGATTTAAAGGTTGACAATGGGACCTAAACCACTTAGATTCCTCATGTAATTAAGTGGTAACAGAAACCAGTCTTCATTTTCCCTTTTCCTTTATCTCCTGATTTACCGTCCCACCACCTTTAGGCTATGGCTTCTGCTTGCTCGACTGAGATAAGGAACTCCGCATATCGATCATATCCCTCTAAAAAATCATTGAGTTCTTCCTTGGTCAGGAGATAAATATTCATTATTGGATTCCCTTTAAAGGGAATAATGGTGGTTACCCTATATCTGGAGGATAGGTAAATATCAACTTCATCACTTCCAATAGACTTTGATTCAATCAACAACTCTCTCACTTCCTTTCTTTCTCTTTCTCCTCAACCATTTTCTACGTCCACCCTATTTAATTCCCTTTCTGCTCATTTTTCATCTCTCTGTCTATCATTTTCGTCACTTCCAAAAACTCTTCCTTACTAAATATTCCTTTTTCTACAAGTAATCCCTTATCATCATTTATTTCCATCTCTTTTGGGAAAACAAAGATGTCTTTCCTATCTTTCACCAAATGACCAAAAGCCTGTCTTGCCCATTTTACCCCAGATTCCCATTGGGTTTGTCCCCTCGTATCACTCCTTCTTTCAACCAGCATGCCCATTAACTCACCTTTCCTATGTTCGTAATCCTTACAGAAAACTACATAGACTATCATTAACTAATCCCCCCTTTTCTTTTCTTCATCTCCCCATCCACCACTCTCACCCTCTCTAAGAACCCCTTCTTGGTAAATATCCCCCTCTCTATAAGTAACCGAGTTGTTTTTCTTTTTTTTATATCAATCGTCTATCGAATTTGGAACTCGCTTTTGAATTCGTCTGTCATTTCATTATAAGAGAAAGTGCCTTTTACAGTAATAAAGTTGAAAATCTTCTCGTCTCTACTGTTGTGGCTGATGTGTCCCCCAAGCAACTTATAGTTCCCTATCATGCTCCGCACGTCTGGCTTACATTGAAGCAGGAATTCCCACTTGCTTTTAATAATCTCTTCCATTTATTCTTTTTTGCTTCACGAGGAAGTGAACCAGTCTCTACCTATTTTATATCTTATGAACAATGAAGTTTATTTTTTAGAGGGCCTATTACTCAGAGCTCTCACAAGCTCCTTGCCTAGATCGAGGCACTTTTTCTTCGCTTCGTTGCTAATGGGGCGTTCACATCCTACTGTCTCCCCCACCTGCTGGAAGAAGCGCTGAGCAAGGGATTCAAAAGGCTGCTTCACTTTCCCGCCACCACCACAGGAGTAGAAGAGCACAGCTGGTTTTCCTTTGACAGGCTTACCTGATTGGTCCCATAGGTAGATATCATCGAAAAAGGTCTTGATTGTGCCCGCGACGTATGAGAAATAGTCAGGGGTGCCAATCGCAACCGCATCGGTGGCCAAAAATTCTTCTATGGTTACCCGCCACTCGTTTGCGTTGATAAGGCTAACTTCAGCCCCTGCTTCCCGAGCCCCCTCCGCAAGCGCTTCCGCAAGAATCTTTGTATTCCCATACTGCTGACTGTGATAAATAACAATAATTTTCCCCATAATCTTTCTCCTCTCATTCCTCGGTTCCACAACCCCTAGTCTCATATTTTTTGTAAAAAACTTTATAGACCATTATGTCAAACTCTTGGGTAAAGACCCACTCTTCATTTTGTAAGTTATTTTCAATTTTTTCTCAATAAAAAAGGGACCAGTCAGAGGAGGACTTTAACTGATTCCAACCAGTACATCAAAATGGGGGGGTAACCAAGGAGGTGTACTGTTTTTTTTTACAAATAAAGTATACGATAGAAAAATGAAGAGGAGATTAAAATTGAATTAAAAATTTTTAACACTAATCCCATCTTCTTTACCTCCTGAAGCAAACCTTTTTAAGCGCCCAAACCAATTAGTTACACAAAGGGAACATGAACCTCTATTTACAATAAGGTGAAAAACATTGATAATGATCTTAGAGAACCTTTTGAAGGGGTTGCAAATGGAGTCAGGAGGAGAAATAGAATCCTCGGAAATGGGAGAATCACCAGGGAAATACCTCAAGGCCAAGAGGGAATCCCAGAGAATCTCCTTGAGCCAAGTGGCTGATGCGACAAGGGTGAGAGAGGCTGTCCTGAAGGCCATAGAGGACGACAGGTACGAGGACTTGCCCTATATCTATGTGAAAAGCTTTCTGAGTGCCTATGCGAAATATGTTGGTCTCGACCCGACAGATGTGATCATGCTTCATCAGAAGTATATGGGGAAGGTATCTCTTTCAAAAGGACAAGGGGCGAAATATCCATTACCCACCACGAGAAGTAGAGTAAATTTTCGTTTATTGGTTATCTCGGTCTCAGTAGCTCTCCTGATTGCCGTCATTGTTTACATATCGTTCAAACTCCTGTACTAGGCTTTCCTTAAGTTGCTCTTGGCGGGTCACGCGCGCCATCGAGGTATGCAGAACCGCGGTCCTTGGCGGCCATCATGAAAAAGGCAGAGCCATCTCTAAACCTGCCTTTGCCAAACTTTATTTTGGGGGGTCACGATGACTATCTGAGCCCCGTTGACTATCTGAGCCACGATGACTATCAGAGCCACGAGGACCAGACCAGTCACGAGGGCTACCTGAGCCACGTTGACTTTCCGAACCACGAGGACCAGACCAGCTACGCGGACTATCTGAGCCACGAGGATCATCCGAACCATGATGGCCAGACCTGTCACGAAAATCAAACCATCCACGACGCTTATCTTTGTACCCATAGTAGGGATAGCCATAGTAAGGATAGCCATAGTAATAGTAGTGGTAGCTATGGGGATAATCATAATAGCCATAACCATAGTCATAGCCAGAACCATAACCATAGCCATAGCCTCCATAGCCAAAGCCTCCATAGCCGTAGCCACCCACGGTAACGCATCCCCCCAACGTGAGACCTACCAGAAGAAGAATCCCAAGGAGAATCGGTTTCTTATTTATACAATCGCCCCCTTTCTTTCCTCATTATACATTAAGACGAATCCTAAGTCATTTTATTCAAAAAGGATGATATTTTTTCTTTGGGTATAAACTCTATCTGAGGATTGACATCTGCTAAATTTCTTGGGAAAGATTTCTTTTAGAACTTCCTCAGGTATTCTGAATCTGGATACTTTCATTCCTTTCGCCTATCCATTTCATTCTTACCCTTATGCCTTTTCCATTGTTTTAGGATCGTATTTCCGAACTTTATCCTTTCCTATATTACCCTTAAAATATTCATCAAAGCAAACAGGACATATTAAATCCTTTTTAATAAACCGCCCTAACTTATAAAAGAAGGGATAATTTTTTAATTCAACTCCACAATAATCACAATAGATTTGGTTTGCCATTTTACTGACACCCAAAACAAATTGTTTGGGCTGCGTTTAAACAAGACTTCTTGCCTCTGCCAATACCAAACCATGAACCATGAATCAATGAGTTACGGGGTCACTTCCTTTCCCATTTATTTGCATACTGCGTTGTATAAAATCTTATCTAGGGAATATGTAAAAAAGGAAAAGAATGATAGCCCCGATGGCAATTATTGTTAAAATAATTATCTCATCCATAAAACACTCCGTAAGGACATTTTAAATCAATTTATTTGATTTCCTTCTCACATCCTTCACAAAAATACAGACCTTCTTCTGAATCCTCCTCTGTAATAGCCTTTTCAATTTTTATCATTATTTCATTGTCTTTATTAATGCACTCCACACAGTAAATATTTCCATCTTCGGTGTAATAGCCAATTATTTCTTTCTCTTTCTCCTCAACCATTTTCTACCTCTATAGGGGACTTAAGTTATTTAGCAGGGCAAATTCCCTCGCATAATCTTCGTTTCGGATTTTCATCGTGTAAACATCTCCTCTCAACCTTATCCTTACTGGCTTAAATACAATGCTTAAAATCCATATTGCCAGAAGCATTATAGGGAAAATCAAATTATATGGCATTCTCGACAAAGGTGATAACCAAATCACCAAAATAACCCAATCAATGATTTGCGTCCCCTTTATCCAGAAATAATGTTTACTACATAATGGGTATTCGACTTTTAACCTTTTCTACCATATCCATCCCGCTTGTGTCCCCATTTTCTTTGTCGGAATATCCGAACACCACACACACTTATCTGGCCATTTAATCGGTGTCTCTCTGTTAACTCTAAATTCCATTATTTCATCCTCATTTTATTTTCATCCCCTTATTCACCACTCTCACTATCTCCAAAAGCTTCTCCTTGGTGAATATCCCTTTCTCAACGAGTAAACGAGTGAGGGCTTCCTGCTGGATTACCTGAGACATGAGAAGTTCTTCAAAAGAAACGACTTGTTTAGAGTCAAGGGGGATTGCCACATAAAACCTCCGAAGACAAGGATAGTATTTACGTTTTGAATCACCTTTCCTTTAACCTCTTTTCTTCTTCCTTTTGTTTTCCATATGCCCTTCTTTCCTCGCTAATCATTCTGGAGTTGATATAGAGTATTCCCTTATGACGACCCTTGAAATATGACAACGTCATCTCTGTCTTTTTGCCCAACCAAGCATAAAATTGTTCCGCATGTCCTATCGTAGATGGTTCTTCCCCCCCCCTTTTATCCATCTTTTTCATAAGTTCCTCAGACTCAAGGACTTTCCCAAATCGTTCAAATAACTCCTTTTTAAGGGTCTCAAAATTTTCGTCACCTTCAAAATCAATCCACACACTCTCGAATTTTCCCATCCAAAATGAATAGAATATGTTTTTAAGTTCTGCTTCACCTATCGCTAATGTATCCCCTTTTCTTGCATACCAGACTAAATCACTATCGGATGATTTGTCTTGTTCAGCTTTTTCCATGTCTTTCAAGGTAGTTATTTCGGTTCCCCACTTGATATCTCTGAAACCGTCTGGTTCTGAGGGAGACTTAAAAGACCGAGTCGAAGCAAAACAACCTATCAAAAAGATGATGAATACAATAGCTAAAATCTTAGCTTTCTTCATGGCTCCCACTTTTAGTTTTAATATTTTACTCTCTCTATACCTCTCAATTCTCTTGACCTACCTTTAAGATGTAAAAGACCATCATTACTTAATAATCTGGTGATCGCCAAGATTCTCACTACTATTTTCCTCTCCCCATATAAACCTCAGAATGTCTCTCATGCTCCTGCCAGTTCTTTATATATCGCTCAACCAATTTCTTGTCATGGATTATGAGCAAATTCTCGGCATTGTTCTCTTCCGCTGCCTTGGTGAAATTGGCGGATATGCACACCGAGTCCTTTTATCAATTCCTCAAGATGTTCAATGTTGGTATTCTCATCCATGGTGGAGTTTCCCCAAACAATTATTCTGCCGAAGGATGGCTTCCGTCCCATTTGAAGAGTACTGAATTATGGAGTAGGTGTCAATGAGAATTGACAGGGAGAGTAAATGGTTCCCAAAAATTATTTGACAATCCAGCTATTAAATCTTACAAATCAGCTTCCAGTGAAAAGGGAAAAATCAAATTCAAAAGGAGGGAATATGCCTATGTCAAAGAAACCTATTACAAAAAACCAGATTGTTACTCACTTTGCTGAGAAGTTTGAACTCTCTAAAAAGACCGCTTCTTCAATCATTGATGAGATGGCGATGTTAACAATCACTGAAACCAAGAAGACTGGAGCCTTCACCTTCCCTGGCATTGGTAAACTTGTCCTTGTTAAGCGTAAAGCTCGTATGGGAAGAAATCCAGCCACAGGAGCACAAATCAAGATTCCCGCCAAGACTGTGGTGAAGATGCGTGTGGCCAAAGCTTGCAAGGAAGCAATCGTTCCCCCGAAGAAGTGATACGGCGCTATCGCAAGTGTTTGAATGGGGGACAATCGCGGAATGAATTTTATTCAGGACGACATTATCCAAATACTCTTTGGGAAGGGTCTCTTAGAAATATCAAACCTGTGAGAAACCCATGAGGAGGTGAACGATGGAGGAAAGAACCAGAGACTTCGCTGAATTCAAACTGCCGAGACCACGGACTGTTGGAATACTCATTTTGCTCATCATCATCATTATCGTTCTTTGGGGCACCTTTGTCATCATCCCGGCTGGCCACAGGGGGGTTGCCCTCTGGTGGGGGAGTGTAGAGAATAGAATTATGGGGGAGGGGCTCAACTTCAAGGTACCCATTGCTGAAAATATCATCAAGGTGGATGTCAAGGTTCAACCCCATCCGTTCAAGGAGATCGATGCCTCTTCAAAAGAATATCAGATGGTGAAGATGACGGGAATGATGAACTTTCATATCGATCCGGCCTATGTCAATGATCTTTACCAGAAAGTGGGGCTCGATTTTGCCGACAAGGTGATCGATCCGGCTTTCAACGACTTCGTCAAGGAGGTTGTGCCGACCTATCCGATCGGGGAGATTCTTCCCAAGAGGGAGGAGATCCGGCAGAGGGCGATGAAAAAGTTGGGAGATAACCTGTCGAGGTATCACATCATCGTCGATGATATTTACTTTGCCAACATTCGCTTCTCTCCTGGATATGAAGGGGCTGTGGAGGCCAAGCAAGTGGCCCAGCAACAGGTGGAGACTCAGAGGCAGGTTTTAGCCCAACGGGAGATTGAAGCTCAGCAAAAGGTCGCCACCGCGAAAGGAGAAGCTGAATCCATTCTGGTGGTGGCTCATGGACAGGCCAAAGCCAATGATGCGCTATCACGGTCGATCACCCCGATCCTTGTGCAGTACAAGGGTATCGAGAAATGGAATGGGATATTACCTCAAGTCTCTGGAGGAGCCGTCCCCATCATCAATTTGGGGAAGATGGGTGGCTCGTCGGGCGAAACAGAAGGAGGCAGAAGATAAGTTAAGAATTCAGAGTTAGTGATAAAAGGAATTCCTAATTTCCATCTATGAAGTGATCCACTCAGTCGCCTTGGTTAGTCACTTTTTCCTCGAGGAGTTTTCTCACGTCACGACGGCCGAGCTTTCGGAGCGCCACCATCACTGCTTTCTTTTCATCCTTTGGCTCAAACTTCCCCTTCTCCCACAGATGGGCTGCCCCAACCGTAACTCCCGCAAGAATCGCCAGTTCCTTCTGACTGATCCCCAAGTTTTTACGAAGGCTTCGGATCAGGGCTGGAGAGAAACGGGATTTCTTAACCTCTTCCGGAGTCGCCTCCAACTTGCCCATGCTTTCCTCCTACCAGTTAGGTTTTGAGCTTTATCTACATTAAGGATTAATAAAGGACGGCTCTAATTTCGATTGAAATTTACTAAATATGAAAAGGTGTCAATGAGAATTGATAAAAATTGAAAATTGAGAAAAATGATATGATGACTCCCAGCGACGGTCCAGCGACGCTACTTTTGGACCTACCAAAAAGAAAAAGCCCTTTAAATTCAAGGGCTTTTTAAATTGAAAATGGTGGAGGAATGATCGAACGACGCTGAGTTTCATGTCTCAGATAAAGGGGCAGGGCCTAATAGGGTCTGGTACAAACTGACGAAGTATGTTAAGCCTCAAAAGGAGGCAAAAACAAATGACAATTAATACAAACAGTAAATCTAAGCCAAGACGGATTAAGGAATGGCATCCTGAGAGTGGCAAAGGTGACAGACCACTTGATGATTGGAAGCGGCTCATGTCTGAACCTTATGAACAAACAGTAATCAAGACGGAGAAAGACCCTAAGAAGCCATAAGTAAGTAAAATACACCAGATGCAATAAATATCATTTTTCAGGTTTCGTAATCAGTACGTCGAGGGTTCAATTCAGGGGTTAGGTTACCAAAAAGTTGGTCTGTTCTGATACTGATAAATTTAAGCGATATTTTTGATGCCTACTTTTTCTCCCTTTATTAAAAATTAAATGCTTCTTCTCTCCTTATCAATCAGGTTGAACCGCTCTTGCTCGGGTATCCCTTCCAACAATTCTCTGAGAACTGGCATCATATAAATATTCTCATGGTCAAAATGTTTTAAGGCCATTCCTAAAGCTCTAATTTTATCTCTGATTGCGGCTTTGGAATTGATAATCAGAACATACTCCCCTTTCAACAGGCACAAACCCCCAACTACATTGATTGAATCTTCATCCTGCTTTATGGGTTCATGGCGGATTTGTACCCCAAATCTTTTTATCAATTCCTCAAGCTGTTCAATGATGGTATTCTCATCCATGCTGGAG
>Ga0154895_1062_pt1 | contig 10135 bp, 10 predicted proteins | sample Rifle2008BG19ft_FD_105867 | JGI IMG/M metagenome (GOLD analysis project Ga0154895, IMG submission 105867) | Deltaproteobacteria bacterium RBG_19FT_COMBO_46_12 | reverse complement strand
AGATAAAAATCGTGTCGTGAAAATAATCGCGGGTTGACGCCTTATCGAGGAAGTCTCCCACAGCCCAATCGGCATAGAGAAGGTTGTTCAGCTCTTCCGCCTTGAAACCAGCTGGAACCACCGTGCCCGGGGGAGTCTTGGGAGATTTGCCGGCGGGATATTCGTAAGGCGTGTGAAGGGACACCGTCAGGAAGGTGGCAAAAAAAGGCTTTCCCTGAGCATGATGCGACGTTAGATCACGGTCGATGCGCCGGAACACATCCTCGTCGCAGACACCCCATGACGCACGGAAAGTAACGTCGTCAAAATCACCCTCCTCAATAAAATGGTCGTACCCATTCGACACCAAAAAGCCTTTCATGAGATCGAAGATCCCTTGTCCCCCGTAGTAAAACGCCGTCTCATAGCCCCGGCCCTTGAGCGTCGAGGCCAGGGTGGCGAAGCCACCGGCACGGGCCTGGGGTCTTCGAACCACACTGATGCCGGGCAAGGGGGGATATGAACTCAGCACCGCCTCGAGACCCTGCACTGTCCGTTCGCCCGTGGCAAAGCAATTTTCAAGGAGCAGTCCCTTGGCGGCCCAGCGGTCACAGGAGGGCGTGAGTGAAAGTTCCCCACCCCAGGCGCCTGCCAATCGGGCTGTAAAACTTTCCATCACTACCACCACCACATTGACATTCTTCTGTGGTCCTCCCACAACACGACGTAGCAGGGGATTCCTTGTGTTCTCAATGAATTCTCCGCTGCCCTCAAGGCGCGCCTTGGCAAAAGAAAAGGCATCGGGGGCACTCATGCGGCCTGCGACATCCTCCACACGACTATATTGCTCTTTGCCCTGATGAACCAGTTCGTAGGCCACATTCAGCACACCGTTTCCGGCGATCTCATTGGCCAACCTGTTCGAGGAGAAAGTGGCGAAACTGGGATTAAGGGGTCTGTGATCAAAGGTGCCGCGGATGCAAAGGCACGCCAGGATTAGAACTCCGGCTGTCGCCAGTCGGTCAAGCAGTTTTTTTCGGGGACGTCCCCTCAACATGTGAGCTAAAAGGCAATGGCTGATTGCGCCAAGAATAAGCACCGCAAGTAGGACACGAACCCACGGATATGCCGCAGACATGGTTTTAATAACCTCAGGATCTGCACCGTGTTCCAATACCAGATAATTCGGGCGGAAGTCAAAGTACGAAAAAAAGAACCATCCTCCAAGTTCACACAAGGCGAGAAAGGCCAACCCAAGGGTACCGAACCAGACCAGAGTTTTTCTGGCCCATGTCCTGGAAGGAAGTATCAGGGCAACAAGGGCTATAGGGGCAGCCAGAACCCCCGCCACTACGGCGTCGAGTCGGGTTCCGATGACTAAGAGCGTGGAAATATCGACCCCCTCTAAATCAGCGAGGCGCGTCATGATGAAGGCCAACCTTCCCAGGAAGGGGATACTTAGCGCAAGTGTAAAAAAACCAAGGGCAAAATAAAATCTTCTGGTTTCTTGATCATTCATAAACATATTTTAACACAAAAATAGGCTTAAGTCGTTTCAAAGCCACCTTTTACATAATGGATTGGTCTTGTTTTTGCTAAATTGCCCTATATGAAGAACATCACATGGTTTTTGATCTTTATTGCCATCCTGTCCACCAAAACTTTCCTGACGGCCGAAGACGTGACCATCGACGAAGAAGTGAAGGCCAAGATGACCTTTGACGACCCGGAACAGCCCACGGTGGTTTTCTTCGAGACAAAGTAAATGATAAGGCCTCGCTTTTGGGTAAGTTGGATATACGATAAACGGAGTTGATTGTGAAACCAAAGGAACCCCAAAATATGAAAAAAGGTTTTGGGCCGGTATTGCATATAACGATTACTAAATGCAATGAGGTATTGAGGAACGAAAATGTAAAATCAACAGTACAGGAAGAAACTTGTGGATCGGAATTTCAATTAGGTCTTAGAAATCTACAATGGGAAAAGGGACTGAGGGAGGATGGCAACTGCCATTCTAAGACTTCAGTCAGGTATCTTTTTTAACTCCGCAGACGCCCGGAGTTAAATCGCTTTCCTCCTTATCCGATAACCTTTCCACATTATTTCCCTGGCAATCAGGACAAGTCATTTCCTGATGGGTTTCACTGGGGCGAAGAAAAACCTCAAAGGTCTTATCACATTTTTTGCAATAGAATGGATACAAAGGCATGGGCAAACTCACCTGTTACTCAACAAATGTCTATAAAAAATCATTCAGCTTAGACCATATTGCCTTGCCAATACGAATCGGCTGATCACGTCTTCGAGAGGTTTTAGTTTTTCTCCTTCAATTTTCGGCAACGGGGGACGTGGATCTCCCGAGGGAAGTCCCATCAGTTTGACCATGGCTTTTATCGCTACCGGATTCGTTGCAGAATAGGCCGCTTCCATGATAGGCAGGTATTCAAAATAAAGCTCCCTCCCCTTCACCACATCTTCCCACGATCGCCACGGTTTGGATAGCTCAGCCATTTCACGGGGGGCCACATTTCCTGTCACATTTGCAGTCCCGTGGCCTCCCATTCCAAGAGTTGGGATGGTTAAAGCATAATTGGGAGCATCACAGCAAAGGAGCCTGAGTTTTCCCCCGGTCCCTTCAAATACAGAGGTTAACTGGGCCACATTGGGAACAGCTTCTTTATCGGCAACGAGGTTAGGACATTCCTCGAAAAGTCTTATAATGGTTGAAGGCTCAATGTTAACGATGACCCTGGCGGGGTTATTATAAACCGCAACAGCAATGTCGATGGACTGGCAAACGCTTTTTAAAAAATTGTAAACTGCAGTCTGCGGAGGAGCGACATAGGGAGGAACAACGAGCATAACCCCGTCTGCTCCCTTCTCTTGGGCATACTGGGCCAATTCGATGGTCTGCGCTGTCGAACCGCAGGTGACCCCAAAGAAAACCGGAATCTTTCCTTTGCAATAAGGGGTCATCTCACAGATAATGAGTCTCCTCTCTTCCTGAGAGAGGGAAGTAGGTTCCCCGGTTGAACCCATCATGAGTATGCCACGGGTGCCGTTGTTCTTCTGGAAATCAACCAAACGCTTGAATCCTGAGATATCTAATTGACCTCTATCGTCAAAGGGCGTAATCAGGGCTACCCAAGACCCCTCCGGATAAATCAAATCCCTTTTCATCCTTACCTCCTCATCCATAAGTATTTTCAAAGTTGATGATGGCTCAATTAGGATTACAGAAACCCCTTTGGTTTCTTGGGTTGGGGTTTTTCTTCGGGAATCATCCTCTCTTCTGATTTCTTCTTTTCGTCCACCTCAAACCCGGACTCTTCAAGAATATATTTGTCATCGCCAGGGTCGGGTTTAAATTCTAATTGAAGTTTTTTGGCCTCTTTAACATAAGAGCCTTCTTTGAGGCGAATTTCTCCATCCGGCACTACAACGATCGCTGATTCTCCCTTGACGGGGCATCTCTGCTCACAGAATCCACAGCCATTACACTTGGATGCAATGACAAAGGGACGCCGGTATCCTTCGACAGGTCTGAAAACAATCGCATTATATGGACAGATTTCATCACAGATCAAACAGATCTTATTCTGAGCCCATACCAGGCACATCTCTTTACGTAAAATAGCCGTCCCCACCTTAGCGTGCGTTCTTTCATCTAAATGCAGAGAGCGGATCGCTTGTGTAGGACAAACTTTACCGCAGACATTGCAATTCTGATCACAGGGAGCTAATCGCAGGTCCATCTTCGGCGTCCATAAGCCTGAGAAGCCGGATTCCCAGAGACAGGGCTGAAGTGTATTGGTCAAGCAAGCCTTCATACACTCCCCACAGCGGATGCAGGTTCGAAGAAATTCTGTTTCAGGGATTGCGCCGGGGGGCCGGACGAGTTGGTGTTTGCTCTGCCTGAGCGTGAAAGGAGTCTGCGTAGCCAAAAACCCGATTCCCAGTCCTCCAGCCAATGAATAAAGAAATCCCCTGCGAGAAAAATCTATCTTCGAATATTCTCCGCCTAAAGAAAGAGAGGCTGAAAAAGTAATCGCATTTTGCGGACAAATTTTTGCGCAGTTCCGACATTGGATACACTCAGGAAGACGAGTCGCCCTTGGATCCTCAGGAATGGCTCCCATCGGACAGTTTTTCTGGCATTTCAGGCACTCATTACACTCCTCACTGACCCGGCGCTTGAAAAGCCCCAGAGGCGATAAGAGGCTTAAAAAAGCCCCCAGCGGGCAGAGATACCGACACCAGAAGCGGGGAACCAGACGATTGAGAAGAATGATCCCGCCAAAGATGAAAAGGGTGATTGCAGACATATAATAGACAGATTGGAAATAATGAAGGTATGACAAATTTGTCCATCCCAAGGCGAGAAACAGAGGACGCAACAAGTCTAAGAAAAGATTGATCAAGGTAATCGCCAAGGGATAGATGAAGAAAGTATAGAAGCGCGTGAGAAGTGACAAGGGATCCATGAGGAAGGCCACAGAGAGACCGATCAACGCCGCCGCGATAAAAATGACGAGTAAATAATATTTTACCCTTCGGAGATGGATATCCCACTTCATCCCCCACCGTTTTTTCTTCCTGAAAAAAAGAAGATCCAAAAAGTCTATCGAGGCACCCATCGGGCAGACATAGGCGCAGAAGAACCTACCAATCACCAGTGTGGCTCCGATGGTGATGAGAGACCAAAGAGCCCGACCAATGATTTCCCTTGCTGCAAAAATAGCATTCATCCCCAGAAGGGGGTCAAGGCGTAAATAAATATCCGCAGGAAGCCAATCCGGCAGTTTGTAGGTGGCAAGAAAAAATAGAGTGGAGAAAAGAAGGAGGGAGAGGGCCTGGATGACAGTCCTCATACTTTCTCCTTAAAGATTTTTAGCTGGTCGATGTCGATCTTTCCTAAACCCCGCTGATGAGCCATGAGGAGGTGCTCCACCTGTCGACCCTTGAAATTTTGACCATACCATGGAACAATACTCACCCCATAGGAATCCACGGCCACAGGGTCAACTCCAGCAATGACGAGATTGGGTTTCATAACCGTGCCGGGTCCTCCGGGGCCGCCAGAGGCCAAGGCCCTCGTCGCATCCAGAATCGTAAGTTGAGGTTTGACGACGGTTCCCAAGTCGGCGATGGCTTGATTGATATTATACTTGGAGTGAAAACTTTCTCGATCCCAGATGACACCCATCAGTCCCTTCATGCCCATGCTCACACCTGTGGCAGAGTGAGATTTAGCAACGGGGAGGTTAATCAATACTTGGCTATCTAAAATTTCCTTCATGACCTCTACACGTTCCAATACTATTCCCTGAGGAATCTTAACTTCACGGAAGAATTTTCTCTCTTGAATAGCAAGAACATGAACACCGGCTATGTTCTTGCATGCTTCCCGGATACCTGTTCTCTCAAGGCAAAGTTCTGCCCTTTGAAGTGTATGATCTAAAACTAAAACTTGCGACGCCCCTGCTTCGACACAAGCCTGAGCCACGGTGGCAACGACAGCAGGATGCGTTGTAGCGCTGAAATCAGGTGTCCTGGAAAAGGACATGTTAGGTTTAAGAATAACCCGTTGCCCTTTTTTTACGAAACGGGAGATACCTCCCAGTGTTTCCAGAACTTTTTTTGTTGCGGCAGCAGGTTCTCCGGAGATCACGGCCAAATCATATTCTTCTTTCCCAAATGAGAAAGAAGGCCTGCCAGCAAGGGTCAATGCTGTTCCTGCGGCTGCCATTTTCAATAATTTACGCCTTGTTATCCCAAGGCTGTTTATATTCACTCATCACTCCTTTTTCTATCTTCTCTTGCTATATTCCTCTTTCAAAAGTCTGAGGGATTTTGATCTAATAGTGTAATCATTCATATTCAGTATACCCCATGGAGGCCTTCCTTGCCAGTGAAGCACAATTTCTCTATGGTGAGGACCTGGGATCAGGTGTCATTCTTGGATAAATTATTTTTTATTGAAGCATTGCCAAAGAAATTTTCCGCATGATGGTGGGTGAATTTTAAAAAAATCTTTTGATTTTAACATGGCAAGAGAATATGATTTATCAAACCGAAAGGGTAACCTCCATATGAACCCCATACTGATCATCGAGGACGAAAAAGACATTGCGGATTTGGTCGAGTATCACCTAAAACAATCCGGTTTTTCTGTGCTCAAAGCCCTGGACGGCCCATCGGGGATGGAACTGGCAAAGAAAAATCGGCCGAGTCTCGTTATTTTGGACCTCATGCTTCCAGGGATGGATGGAAAAGATATCTGCAGAGCCCTCAAATTCAACTTCCTAACCCAATCGATACCTATTCTGATGCTAACCGCAAAGTCAGAAGAGGTCGACCGGGTGATCGGCTTTGAATTAGGGGCAGATGATTATGTCACGAAACCCTTCAGCCCGAGGGAGTTGGTTCTAAGGGTGAAGGCCATTCTTCGTAGGAAAGAAGCTCCTGACGAAGGTGAGAAATCCATTCAGGTGGGTGACCTATTGATCGATATTGACCGCCATCAAGTGTCTGTTAAGAAAAAGCTCATCTCATTGACCTCCACAGAATTCAAACTTTTGGTAGAACTCATCACGAACAAAGGGCGCGTTCAAACCCGCGAACGTCTTCTGGATAAGGTCTGGGGGTATACTTATGAGGGGTATGCTCGCACGGTAGATACACACATCCGTCGTTTGAGGGAAAAACTCGGTCCCTTGGGAAATTTGATTGAAACCATTCGTGGTGTCGGATATCGATTTCGAGAGGAAAATGAATGAATATCAGGTTTCAATGGAAATTAATGTTTTCTTTCATCCTCCTCTTCATTTTCTTCCTCCTCATTCAAGGATATCTGACTTATTCTCTTAAAAAACCTTTTTTCTTCGCCTCCCTTCTCAGTCTCTTCATTACTAGCATCATTGCCTTTATTCTTCTGAGATTTCTCACCCAACCCCTCGATGATTTGATGGATATCTTAAAACGATTAACCCTCGGCCATCGGAGAAAAGAACTCCTTATCGATTCTAAGGATGAATTTGGTTTCCTTGCGAAAGCCATCAGTGAAATGGATGCCCAATTAAGGAACAAGATCGAAGAGATCTCTAAAGAAAAAGGTACCCTTCAGACTATCCTAAAAGGGATGGCGGAAGGGGTTCTTGTTGTCGATGAGAAAAACCACATCATTATGATCAATGATACCTTACGAACATTATTTTCTCCCTCGACGGAGGTCGTTGATAAAACCCCTTTAGAACTGATTCGTCATACCGAATTGGAAGGGGCTATCCACAAGGCGATACAAGAGGGGAAAAATTCATCTTTTGAACTCACTCTTCCAACCTCATTAGGTAAGATATTCGAGGTCAATGTGGTGGGAATCCTTCCCCCTCCCGAGGAGGAACAAAAAGAAGGGCATGGGATGAGCGGGGCCATTGCCGTTCTCCACGATATCAGCCGATTAAAAGAATTAGAAAAGATTCGCCAGGATTTTGTCGCCAATGTCTCTCATGAATTGAGAACCCCATTGACGACCATCAAAGGATATACGGAGACACTTTTAGATGGAGCCTTGAAAGAAGAAGTGGCACCTCAATTTCTCCAAGTCATCCAGAAACATACTGATCGGTTAGCGAAAATTGTCGAAGACCTTTTGACACTTTCGAAGATCGAATCCAAAGAATTTCTGCTTAAAAAGGAAAAGCTTTACCTGTCTGAACTGATCGATGATGTTTTGGATTTTGTAAAGGAGGGAGCTAAAAAGAAAAAGATATCCATCGACGCGGTCCATATCTCCTCTTCCTTCATTATCGAAGGGGATCGAAATATTTTAGAACAGATTCTGATCAATCTACTGGACAATGCCATCAAATACGGTCGAGAAGGAGGTAAAATCACCATCTCTGCCAATCAAAAAGACCAAAAGGAGATTGAGGTTTCGGTGCGGGACAATGGGATAGGAATACCCCAGGAAGATCTTCCAAGAATATTTGAGCGCTTTTATCGGGTGGACAAAGGGAGGTCTCAGGAACTGGGAGGGACCGGCCTTGGACTCTCTATTGTGAAACATTTAATTTCAGCCCATGGGGGTAGAGTATGGGCTGAAAGTCAATTGGGCGAGGGTTCGACTTTCTATTTCACCTTACCCTTTCACATTTAAAGGTCTTTGAGCGAAGCTTTAGCCTTATCAAAATCTGTCTCTGCAATATGAACAACGAAAATAGATTCCTTGGCATCTTCCATGGCAGAACCATAGATGTAGTCAATGTTGATATGGGCTTCACCAAGTCTCTTGGCGACCTTCCCTAAAACACCAGGTTGATTCGCCAGTTTAAATACCAACACCTTATCTTTATCTAACAAATGCTTTGCTTTGGCCAGGACTTTTTCCGCTTCTGCAGGTTTGTCTACAAAAAGCCTGATTAAAGAATAATCTGAGGAATCTTTCAATATTCCTCGATAACTCTCCGCCAAGGCTATTCTTCTCCCCGTTTTTTCCCTCATATTGTAGAGCTCTTTTACAGAATCCTTTGCATTTTGAATGCTCATCGCCAAAATGTTAATATGATCTTCCTTCAATATATCGCAGAGTTTTGAAAGCTCCCCAGGTGCATTCGTCAAAATCACTGAAAGCTGAATTTTCTTTTCCATTGAATCCTCCTATTTTCTAAATAAGCTTGAATGCAAGATAACAGATCACTCCAGATGGGTCAAGGATTAAGAAAAGCCTGAGAAAATAAATCTAAAATTCACAAGAATTTCATTTTTCTGTCACTTTTCTGTCACAAAGGGGATTTAATATTGGGTTGATGTCCAAATGGTTATTGAGTGACCTTCATCTTCACACCACATTTAGTGATGGGGATGTCCCGTTAGAAGAAGTGATCAAAATTTATGGAGAAGCTGGCTTTGATGTGATTGTCATTACCGGTCACCTCTTTGACACACAATCCCCAAGAAGCCTTGAAATTCATGAGGAGGGGAAGTCTGTTAAAAATAAGAGGGGCACTGGGGTGATGGAGATCTCTATCAAAGGCAATGAAATCGGCATCTGTGAAGAAGATTTGGGAAAGATCTTTGAGCCTTATTATAGAAAAAAATATCTCCTCAGAAGAAGGAAAGGGGTTAGGCCTTTCTTTCGTAAAAGAGGTTGTGGACTTACAGGCGGGAAGATCATAGTCCAGAGTGAACCCAACAAGGGTAGTCTCTTCTCTATTTTGTTACCCATTAGGGAAAACATAAAGAGTGAGGAGGTGAAAGAAAAAGCATTGGAAATGTCATAAGATTGTAACATTAATGTAACAAAAGAAAACTAACCTATTTCTAAGGAGGATATGAAAATGAAAGGTCTAAGAAAATGGATATGGATGATCGCTATGGCTATTAGCCTCAATGGGTTTGTCCTTCTGTGCCCGGAGTCAAATGCTCAGAGGCTGATTCAAATCAAAGGTTCTGACTCGGAAGTCAATTTGGTACAGAGGCTCGCAGAAGTTTTCATGAAGAAGCATCCGGATGCGAACATCGCGGTGACCGGGGGAGGATCTGGAACTGGAATTGCCGCCCTGATCAACAAGACAACAGATATTGCCAATTCATCAAGAGAAATACAGTCCAAGGAAGAAGAGGCAGCAAAAAGTGCAGGGGTTCAGCCTTTTCGCATCGTTATGGCAACAGACGGCATATCAGTGGTTACCCATCCAGCAAATCCAATCTCCAAACTGACACTTGAACAATTAGGAAAGATCTTCAAGGGTGAAATCACCAATTGGAAGGAAGTGGGTGGAAAAGATGCCAAAATCTCTCTCTACGGTCGCCAGAGCAATTCCGGAACCTATGTCTTCTTCAGAGAATTTGTAGTTAAGGCCGATTATTCTCCCCACATGAAGGCCATGAATGGTAATGCCCAGATCATTGAAGCTCTAAAAAAGGACCAGGACGGGATTGGCTATGTTGCTGTGGGTTATGTGGTGAATGATAAGGGCGAGATGATGCCAGGAGTAAAAATAGTTAATATTTCAAAAGACGGGCAGTCGGAAGCATACAGCCCTGCCAAAATTGAAAATGTAATGTCTAAAAAATACCCTATTACAAGGCCGTTGAATCACTACACTAATGGGAAACCCTCAGGGAAACTTCTTGATTTCATTAAGTTCGA
>Ga0154895_1033_pt6 | contig 10243 bp, 12 predicted proteins | sample Rifle2008BG19ft_FD_105867 | JGI IMG/M metagenome (GOLD analysis project Ga0154895, IMG submission 105867) | Deltaproteobacteria bacterium RBG_19FT_COMBO_46_12 | reverse complement strand
TCAGGATGCCATTCCTTAATCCGTCTTGGCTTAGATTTACTGTTTGTATTAATTGTCATTTGTCTTTGCCTCCTTTTGAGGCTTAACATACTTCGTCAGTTTGTACCAGACCCTATTAGGCCCTACCCCTTTATCTGAGACCTCAAACTCAGTGTGTATCTTTTCAATGGTCATTCCGCTTCCTTTAAGCCAGCGAAGGTGACGCATAAATTTGCATCAGGCCACTTCTCCCATATAAGATGCATTGCTTGGTCTTCTGTGGATTTTCTTCCGGTTATTGCTACTTGAAATCTTGTATGGAGGCGAGATTTCCAAAAATCAGGACTTCAGGAAGTTAGTTTCTACTGGGAAATTCAGAGAATCTCCTATTCTACAGAGTCCAAAATAAACCTTGACAAAATAGATGTTTTGTGTATAATCAACTTAAATGAAGGAGGTTAGGCTATGACAATGAAAAGATGTAATTATTATTTAGCAGATATACAAATCAGAAGGCTAAAAGCGATTCAAAAGAAAACAGGACTCCCACTTTCCGACATTTTAAGGCGTGCCATTGATGAGTATTGGGAGAGGTTTGAGAAGAAGTCGAAGAAGTGAATGGCAAGAGGGAAAATTTATTGGAGATCTCTGGAAAAAACAGATTGGCGAAAGAATTAGGGAGGCAAGGATTAAGCGTTTTAAAGGGACAGTAACAATGGCTGATTTAGCCAAAATATTGGGTGTGCCTTATCGAACATACCAGGATTGGGAATTGGGAAAAAACACTCCCAAACATGAGACAATCATTAAACTTGGGAATATCCTAAAAACCGACCCAGCCTATTTACGCTTCGGACATGAGTTAAGAGTTCAGGAGGTTGAGTCAGAAAAATGATGTGTATTTGGAGAGGTTAGAAAAGAAGGAAAAGAAGTAGCAATTTCGAGTATTATGTAAACCAAAGTGTTTCACTCCCCAGAAAAGAATAAACATCGAAAAAATGAAAGACCACACTCCAAGCACAAAGGAAATTAGAGAGCATAAAAAGAAATTTATTATCGCTAATTTAAAAAGAGAGGATTTTTGTGCAATATTAAATTACCTACCGAATAAATTCAAAATTGAATTGACAAATCTTACTGAGAATTTAATCGGGTGTTGGGAAAAAAGAATTTATTCCCCTTTACAATTAGAAACAGTATGGAAACAAGGTAAAAGGGTTTTATACGGTTCGGACCTATTTCCATTTAGAGAAGAAGTGTTTCAGGCTATTGAGAAAGAAGGCTGGGAAGCATTAGACGACTTACTTTTAAAGTATTTTAAAGCGAGGATAAAAAAAGGTGAAATAACTCAAGCTCCAACCAAAGAAAAACTTGAAGAGTTATATATTGAGCAAAAGAAGTCACTTAAAGATATTGCAATAGAATTTGGGTGTTCAGGCGCGCTTATTCAAAACATTATGAAATAATATGGAGTTGAGAGGCGGACCCCTTCAATAGCAAATATAGAAGCAATCAGAAAAGGTAAACATAAAAGATTAGAATATCACGAAGTCAAAGAGGATTATTTTAGTGAATGGTCGTCAGGGATGGCATGGGCGTTGGGTCTTCTTTTCACGGATGGCCTTATACAACGTAACATGATTAGATTTACATCAACAGATAGAGAATTGTTGGAGAAGGTTAGAACACTCTTTCAATCATCGAGACCGATTCTTAAGAAGACTTAAACTAACGACAAATCGAAAGATATATATTTGCTTTCTTTCTCTCATCCTAATATAGCAAAAGATGTAAGAAAGTTAGGGATGCATGAGAAAAAAGTCTTGACATGGTATTTCCTGATATTCCCGAAGAATACATGAGACACTTTATAAGGGGATGTTGGGACGGAGATGGAAGTGTTTTTTTCGACCGAAATAGATTAGTTGCAAGTTATATTTCGGGTTCTAAAATTTTTATTGAAAGACTTGTTCAGGAATTATATAAGATTGGGATTTCTAAAGGTGGGTTATCTTATATGTTTGGTAAAAATGGTAAAAGAGTTTTAGTGCCTGTCACAAAGGAAATGTTATCGAATCACCCAGATGGCAGATTTCCATTGGTTTTTTTTAAAGTTAAACGTGCAGAGGCTTATTATATAAAAGTTCGTGGGAAAGAAAATATAGAGAGATTGTATCACTATTTTTATGATGGCGTTGATGAATCAATGTATCTCTCTCGCAAATTTATTACTTTTGGAATTGGGTTTATTAGGGGGGGGTGACCTAACCTATTGATTCGTGGTTTATGGTTTGGGTATCGGCAGAAGCAAGAAATCCTATTGTAGGGCAACGTGGTGATTGATTTTAAGGGAAATGGCTAAAGAACCTATCAACTATTTTAGGCGGGCTGAAAAATATAGGCCTCAAACGGTTAGGACTCTATTGGTTGCGGAAGCCCCGCCACCAGCGGGAAAGAGATATTTTTATATCCCAAGAGCGATGTCAAGCAAACTGCCTGTGGAGAAGGACACAAGCTTGCCGGCAACGATCTTCACACATTACTTTAAGAGAAGACCAGAAACTTTGGAGGAGTATAAAGATTTTCTAAATAAGTTGCGAGGCATCGGAGTATTTCTCATGGACATCGTTGACGAACCGATCAGGATTCGAGAGAAGGGAGGGATCAATCAAGAGAATCTTCAATGCCTAAGAGTCAAGATCAAAGCATTTAGAAGCAAGATCAGAGAGAGGGGAATCCCCATTGATGATGAGAACATCGTTTTTCTATTACCGAGACCACATTACAAAAAGCAATTAGACGAAGAGTTTCCCAAATCGAAGAAGGTTAGATGGATTGATTTTAGACTTTCATTTGGGGAAAGGAGGTGATGATCATAGGACGAAAGGAGAAACAAAAGGTTGAATTAACAGATTTAGAAGAGCTTCGTAATAGAGTTAAGGAAATTAAGAAGCGGAAGAAGGGGAATTATGAAAGGTTCACAAATCAATCAAAAGAAAGGAAGTGAGTTGAATGGGGGTATTTAAAAGGAAAAATAAAGATGGTGAAGAAGGGGAAACCTGGTATGTCGATTACCGGGACCCTACAGGGAAGGGGATCATCAAGGCCGTAGGGCCATCCAAGAGGGAAGCTGAGGCGTTTGCAAGGAAGACAAGCGATCTTCTTAACGGATCATGCGAAGTTAACTTGCTTCGTGGAAATAAAATGGAAACAATCGCCAAAAAACCTCAACCCCAACCTCTTGCAACTGCTTGAAATCATGGAGCCGGCGGGGGGATTTGAACCCTCGACCTACTGATTACGAATCAGTTGCTCTACCACTGAGCTACGCCGGCCTATTTATTTTTTATCATTTTTTAAGATGATCGTCAAATCTGACATAAAACGGTGCCCCCCTTCCCTAAACCCTTCCCTGCTGTCGGGAGGCAGAAAACAGTGTAAATTTTCTTGGGTTGACCAAATTTTCAAATTAGATTAATCTTCTCACTCAGAGACGTCACTCACACCTAGGAGATTTATTATTGAAGCGCGTCATTCTATCTCTTACCATCACAGCCGCTATCTTTTTCGTTCTTCTTGCACAGATTTCTCTCAAAGATCTCTTTACCCTTTTAAAATCGGCCGATCCCCTTTGGGCAGCGTTGGGGGTGACTGGCTACCTCCTTGCGCTTCTATTCAGAGCCCTTCGATTTAAATGGTTGATCCATTCCCAAGATGTTCCTCTGTTAGAACTTTTCAGGATCACCGTATTCCATAATTTATCAATCATGGTCCTTCCTTCAAAATTAGGGGAGTTTACCTTTCCTTACTTTTTAAATAAAATCAGTGGGATAAGCATGACCGAGGGGCTGGCCTCCTTAATTGCCTCAAGAGTTTATGACTTTTTCATCATTTTAACAACTTTTTTATTTGCTTCGATCGGATTTCAAAGCCTTTTCAAGATCAGCCCCTTCCTGATTATTTTGCTGACCGCTTTCTTGCTTGTTTTCATCTTCTTTGCCTTTTCACACATGAGTGGCCTATTCATATGGTTTTCAAATGCCTTGGGAAAGTTATCTAAATGGGAAAAATCCAGAAATATTAAATCCTTCCCATGGATGCAAAGAAAAATGAATGAGATGGCAAAGGACTTTTATGCGATGAAGTCTCGAAGAGCCTATCTCCCCATCAGCTTGACAAGCTTTATCTCTTGGATCATGGTCTTCTGGATGTGCTATGCCTTTCTGAGAGGGTTTGGAATTGATATTTCCTTCTTAAGGGTGGTCTTCGGTTCTACAGTGGGGATGATGGCCAGTGCCTTGCCGATCAGCGGCTTTGGAAATTGGGGGACACTGGAGGTAGGATGGACAGCAGGGTTTCTGATGGCTGGCTTGAATAAGGAAAAGGCCATCGCCTCAGGATTCGGCGTTCACATCTTGATTTTTATCACTTGTGTGGTGATCAGTTTCATTTGTTGGGGAACTTTAAAAAAAATTAAGCCCTTCTCCCATCTGGCCAAAGGATAAAAACCAAACCAGAGAAGGGCTCACCACAACACGATCACTAAAGGAAAAAGCTTTTCATTAAACCTTCTGGGCTACATTTCGTTTCGAAGCTTTCAAAGGGTTTAATTTGAAAACGTCTTCTTTGACTTCCTTCTTCACATGAGTGGCAAAATTGCAAGGTCCTTTTGCCCACTTAATGGAGGGTTCACAATAGGTCTTGCAATAAGAACCTGCTTCATAAGTTACCACTCGGTCACACTCTTTGCAAGACTCCACAATGGGATAGCATCTCCCACCATTGTAGGAACAACCTGCCTTTTTCATGAAGATGCACTCTGTTCCCACCTTAACAGTTTGACAAACCATAACAATCAACCTCCCTTCTTATTGAATTTATTTTATTTAACTAATTGAAATAATTGAGATTTGCCTATTTTATAAAGAGGCATAAAAAAAAGAGCTACCAACTTTCGGTAACTCGATTTGGCCTTAAACCAACCAATAATGTTTCAGTCTAATATATGATTTCTATTTTGTCAAGAAAAAAATCTAAAATTTTTTAGAAAAATCCAAGAGGTTTATTATGGTAAGAATGAGATCCTTCTCGGTGATTCTTATTGGACTGAATTAAAAGATAATTTAAACCAAGATTCCATTCAAAAAAGCAGTCGAAGGCTTAACGGTCTTATTCTTATTGCCAAACGGACAGACATTCGTATCTTCCCTACCGATGAACCCTCCAGAATTCCTCCTCACTGTTAAGAGTTCGTTCATTTTTAACAATCCTCTATTTCTCCTGAGTCTCCGAGATGTTCGATTTACCGGAACCCTTAAAGATAGGGACTGGAAATATTGAATTCTTCTTGACAATTCAGCGAAAAAAGATAAAATTCATTAGTTTAGGCAGAGGTGGATTTGTTTGAAGATTCTGGTCACTGGAGGCACAGGGTTTATTGGAAGCCATCTGGTAGAGGCTCTCCTTAAGAGAGGAGACCAGGTTCGTTGTTTACTCCGTAAAACAAGCGATTTGAAATGGCTTAAAGGCCTTCCCATTGAAATCGCCTTTGGAGATTGCAGCGATGAAATATCTTTGAGGGAGGCGGTAAAAGAGGTTGAGCAGGTCATTCATCTTGCAGGCATCACCAAGGCGGTGAAGGAAAAAACTTATTTCGAAATAAATGCCCTGGGGACAAAGAATTTGATTCAGGCTTGTCTTGACAATAACCCTCATATCCGAAAATTTACCTATCTTTCGAGTCAAGCCGCCGCAGGTCCATGCCGGAATGGAAATAAAAAAAAAGAGTCCGATCAATGTGAGCCTATCTCACCCTATGGCCAAAGTAAACGGATGGGGGAAGAATTGGCTCTTGCCCATGCCCAAGAACTTCCCCTCCTTATTTTACGGCCTTGTGCTGTTTATGGACCAAGGGAAAGAGACATCTACACTTTTTTCAAACTTGTTTCCAGAAGGGTCAAACCCTGTCTCTTTGGAGAAGACCAGCATATCAGTCTATGTTATGTGGATGATATTATCCAAGCAATCCTATTGGGCACTCGGTCACAGGAGCCAAGTGGCGAAATATTTTTTCTTTCTGACGGGCAAGATTATCGATTGGAAGAGGTAGGAGATATCATGGCTCAAGCCATGGGGGTCAATGCAATCTGCATTCGTGTTCCTGTATGGGTCATTACTGGGATAGCATCTTTTTCAGAATATTTTTCTAAACTCTCTCGGAAACCACCTCTCTTAAATAAAGGAAAGGCTGAAGAGGTTGTTCAGAAGAATTGGGTCTGTGATATCATCAAAGCCAAAACCGTTTTGGGATTTCAACCCAAGGTCTCACTTCTGGAAGGGACCAAATTGACCTTCGAATGGTATAAGAAAGAAAACTGGTTGTAGAGGATGAGGAGGTATTATGGATGTTTTTGAAAAATGTTTAAAAATCTATGAAACAACTCAAGGGTTGAGAGAAAAGGGTTATTATTTCTTCTTCAGAAAACTCGAATCACCCCAGGACTCTGAAGTCGTGGTCAATGGGAAAAGGGTGATCATGATCGGCTCTAATAACTATCTCGGCCTGACGATTCATCCTCGGGTGAAGGAAGCCGCCATCAAAGCCATCGAAAAATTTGGAAGCGGCTGTGCAGGGTCAAGATTCCTCAACGGGACTCTCGAAATCCATGAAGAATTAGAACTTAAGTTAGCCCGGTTCTTTCGAAAGGAAGCCGCCCTCGTCTTTGCCACCGGCTACCAGACCAATCTGGGAACCATCTCTGCCCTTCTCGGTCGGAATGACGTGGCCATTATCGATAAATATGATCACGCAAGCATTATTGATGGCTGCCGTCTCTCTTTTGGAAAAGTGAAAAAATACCGCCACAATGATATGAGGGATCTGGAAAGGGTTCTTGAGGCGACCAAAGACAAAGGCCAATTGATCATCGTCGATGGCGTTTTTAGTATGGAAGGAGATATCGCTGATCTTCCCTCCATTATCAAATTAGCCAAAACCTATGGGGCGAGGGTGATGGTGGATGACGCCCACGGGATAGGAGTGTTGGGAGAGGGAGGAAGGGGCACGGCAGAACACTTCGGTCTGGAAGATCAGGTGGACCTCATCATGGGGACATATAGCAAATCCCTCGCCGCCATAGGAGGGTTTGTGGCAGGTTCAAGAAAAGTGATCCATTTTATCAAGCACATCGGGCGTTCCATGATCTTCAGCGCCAGTCTCCCCCCCTCCTTGGTCGCCTCGGCCAGTACCGCTCTGGACATCATTGAAGAACAACCCCAATTAAGAACACAGCTCTGGAAAAACACCCACAAAATGCTCGAAGGTTACAAAGAGCTGGGATACGACACCGGCACCAGTGAAACCCCAATCGTCCCCATCATTATCAAAGACAGCATGAAAGTTTATGAAATGTGTAAACTCCTCTTCCAACATGGCATCTTTGTTAATCCTGTCGTCAGCCCAGCCGTGCCTCCGGGAAGAGAACTTCTCAGAACAAGTTATATGGCGACTCATACCGAAGAGCAATTGGATAAGGTCCTGGTTGCCTTCGAAAAGGTAGGAAAACAATTGGGACTGATTTGACGGAAACAAACGGGATGGCAAGACAGGACCTCAACGTCGAAGAAGTAAAAAATCAAAAAGACCTCATGACCTTCACCCGATTCCCATGGGAGATCTATCAGGGGAATCGGCAATGGGTTCCCCCCCTTATTAAAGACCTGCTCCTGAAATTTAGTCCAGAACATCCCTTTCATTCCCATTCAGAGATGATCCTCTTTCTCGCCCGTCAGAAGGGGAAGGTCGTTGGAAGAATTGCAGGGATCATCGATCAGCACTATATTAAATTCCACAAAGAGAAAGTGGGTTTCTTCGGATTCTTTGAATCTATTCCTGAGGCAGAAGTGGCAGACACCCTCCTTCAAAAAATTGCAAACTGGCTCAAGGACCATGGTATGGAAAAGATGGCTGGACCGATGAATCCTTCCACCAATGACGAATGCGGTCTGCTCATTGAAGGATTCGATTCTCCCCCTTGCCTGATGATGCCTTATAATCCTCTTTATTATCCTTCTTTGCTGGAGGGGTTTGGACTGAGGAAGAAGATGGATCTTTATGCCTACTTTCTGGAGGAATCTTCTTTCCTTTTGGACCGTCTGGACCGGATCACCCAGAGGCTGAGAAAAAGAGAACCTCAGCTTCATATACGGCCCCTTCATCTCCGCCGTCTTGATGAAGAACTCAAGATTATCAAGGACATTTACAACCAGGCCTGGAGCAGAAATTGGGGGTTCGTTCCACTGACGGATGAAGAAATCAACCTCCTGGCAAAAGAGCTGAAATCCCTTATCGTTTCTGATTTAATCCTCTTTGCCTACTGGGGAGAAGATCCTATCGGTTTTTCAGTCTCCCTCCCTGATTATAATGTGGTTCTCAAACATCTAAATGGAAAGATCGGGCTTTTAGGTCTGCTCAAATTTTTCTATTATTCAAGAAAGATTAACAAAATTCGGGTAATGCTTTTGGGGGTCAAGCCTGATTTCCAGAAGAAAGGGGTCGAGGGGCTCCTCTATGTTGAAACTTTTAGAAATGGAATTAAAAAGGGTTATTACCGGGCGGAATGTTCATGGATTCTCGAAGAAAATGTCCTGATGCAACACGGGATTGAGGCGATGGGGGGAAAACGTTATAAAACCTACCGGATTTATGAAACTCAACTGTAGATAGAAATTGGAAAACGGAAGGTGGATTATTTTATAAGATTTTAAATCTATCTGCTTGCTGCCTTCCGCCTTCTCCTTTCCAATATTGGTAGAGTAAAAGACCGACAATCGTACACCCTATCGCCAATACCATTCCGACGAAAAGATCGATGACATAATGGTATCTCAGGTAGACGGTGGAGAGGATGAGGCCACAGATAATAGGGAGGAAGACATAAAAAAGGATTTTCTCATAACGATGGGCCAGGAATAAGACCATGAGGACCATTTGGGTATGGCCGCTGGGCATCACATCCCGTTTATTATGTTCTAAAGCATTCAAAGTATCTCTCACAAAATCAGTGATGAAACTCCCCTCCAGGGGAATGGAGTAGAGATGGGCCATCGCATAACGAGGTCCGATGGCAGGAAAGAGGATGTAGCCAACAAAAGAAATATAATATCCAAAGGCCAAGACAAAGATGGACCGTTCAAGCTCCACCATCCGACCTTTCAAATAAAGGACAGCAATGAAAGCGACCGGGATGAAATAATAGCTCAGGTAAGCCAGGGACATGATATCCGTAAACCAGGGAACGATCCATTGCTCCATCCATAGAGTGGGATGGACCCTGAAAATAAAAAAATCAATTTGGATCAACCAGGGGTCGATATCCGGTTGAAGATATTGGATCAAATTGCCGAGAGATTCATAGATAAATATGACAAATAGGATGGGAGAAAAATGATGGAAAAATGTGCCCACCCTCCCCATCCCTTTTCGACCTGATGATAACTTTAAGACAAAGAGAAGACCCAATAACATGGCATAATTAAGGAGCAAAGAACGCCAGAGTGGAATTCCGCTTTGAAAGATGACCGTCAGGCAAATCAAGCCAATCAAGAAAAAAAGGGTCAACCCTTGGGTGGGAGTGATTCTTCTCATTGATGAGAAGTTTATATATACCAGATAGAAATAATAATCAAGGATGACAAGTTTTAAGTGATGAGGTAAATGATAGAGGTTTTGAATAGAAACTTTTTTTAGGAGGAATGGGAATGCGATATTCACAATACCTGCTGCCGACCTTAAAAGAGGTCCCTTCAGAGGCAGAAGTCCCCAGCCATCAGTTGATGCTTCGGGCTGGGATGATTCGAAAACTGACCTCCGGTGTCTATTCTTACCTCCCCTTGGGCCTTCGATCTATTCGAAAGGTGGAGACGATCATACGAGAGGAAATGAACCGGGCCGGTGCCATTGAAGTCCTGCTTCCGATTGTATTACCTGCAGAACTTTGGCAAGAGACCCGTCGCTGGGAGGAATACGGAAAGGAGTTACTGAGATTCAAGGATCGCCATAATCGAGACTACTGTATGGGGCCTACCCAGGAAGAGGTGATTACGGACATTGCTCGGAGAGAGATTCGATCTTACCGGCAGATGCCGATCAATCTGTTCCAAATCCAGACCAAATTCAGAGATGAGATCCGGCCCCGATTTGGAGTGATGCGGGCAAGAGAATTTATCATGAAAGATGGATATAGTTTTGATGCCGATGAAAAAA
>Ga0154895_1154_pt2 | contig 10405 bp, 8 predicted proteins | sample Rifle2008BG19ft_FD_105867 | JGI IMG/M metagenome (GOLD analysis project Ga0154895, IMG submission 105867) | Deltaproteobacteria bacterium RBG_19FT_COMBO_46_12 | reverse complement strand
TATGACCACACGACTTTCCAGGATATGATCATGGGGAATGCGGCGTGGGGAGATTTATTTTGAATTTCATTCCATCGTATCAGGGAAGCTTCAAACTGAGATTCTGAAAAAATATTCTGTTTTCGCTTGAATAACTGGAACGGAATCAATAGGAATTGTTCGTTGGTTCAAGAGGGGGAGAGGCGGAGCCTTATCTTTTTCTTATCTTCTTTGAAGTAAAGTATATTCCAAACCCAATCATAAGAATTAAACTGATTAACACTCCGAAGGCTATCCAGGTTACGTTTGTTCCTCTTGAAAGGAGTGAAATGGGATTCCAACTTGGCTCTTTTATAATTCTGCCAAGTTCTCCTCTATATTTTTCCGGAATATCCGGGATTCCGTCTCCATCCTTATCCGGGAAGTTCTTCACATAATCTATAACGCTGATCCACTCCTTCAGTTCCTGGATTCCAGGCTCTTCTTTGTTGACATCGACCCTTAATGGAAGAAGAAGATCGAATGGATTTCCCTTTACCTCCTTAGGGATAGGGAGAATCGGATTGCCATTTCGATCCTTTGGGACGATATCGAGAATATGGTAGGTAAAGCGACCCACAAAATTCAGGAAGGTTGCATTGTAGATGTTTGCTGCAATCCTATAAAGGGTCTTATTCGATTTTGAATAGTCAAGGGGTTTATATCCCTCCTCTTCGCTTCCGATTGAGAGATCGGTTACCCGATCGAAGATGACCCTGTTCGGATTGTATTTGAATTTCAGCCCCGAGACCTGGAGAAAATATTTATTTCCTTTTTTAGGATAGATACTCGTCAACACCTCCAGGATTTTTTTGATTTCGTGGGCGTGGAGATAAGAAGTGATCAGGGGATATCCCATGGTGTCATCCCCTCTGCTCATTCCCAAAGGGATTGTGCGAAAGAGGTCACATACCACAATATTTCCTGTCTTTCCTTTCAGAAGGTCATCCCGGATGACCCCGTTAGATTCAATGGCGACCACCACCTTGGTGGCAGGATCATTTTTATCCTCATCCATTCTATTGATGGCCCACCGGATGGAATCGGCAATCAGATTTCCAAGGTTCGATTCACCCTCCGCAAGTCTCAAATCAAAATCTGTCTTTGCAAGCACTTGATAAAAACTTAAATTGGCCTCTTTGAGTATCTTTTCATTGAGGATCGTGATACAAGAATCAATTCTTTTTTGGATCTCTCCATCTGACCTGATGCGATCGTCAATATCAATCAGTTTATATTCCTTTAACCTCGTCTCACCCTTCTCCACTCCGATATCGAGGACCCCCACGCATTTCCCGAACTCGTAAGCTTGAACAATAATGGTCTGATTCACCGCCAGGGGCTTTGCCAGTTTTGTGTGAGTATGGCCGCTCACAATGATGTCAATCCCGGGCACTTCCTTTGCCAATCGATCGTCTTCTGTTCGGGACTGATCCTCACGGATACCGCTGTGGGATAGGCAAACAACCATATCGACCTTCTCTCTCTCCCTCAAAATCTTCACCATTTCACGGGAGACCTCAATAGGATTCCTGAATTTAACGGGGAAGGCAAAAGGAGAAACCTCTGCGGCATCTTTACCATTGATCCAAAAGAATCCGATCCGTATTCCTCCGATCTCCCTGACAAGATAGGGTTTCACGAGGCCTTTTTGAAATACCTCTTCAAGCCCATCGTCTTCAGGGTTCGTTTTATTGAAGATAGCGCTCGAAAAGACAATCTCCGGCATTCCCCCTTTTTCGTGAGCCGATGTGAGGATCCTCGCCAATCCCTGAGGGGTGAGATCGAACTCATGATTCCCCAGAGTGACCAAATCATATCCCATCTCTTTCATCAATCGAAGTTCTAGCCCTTCCTCACGGGAAACCATATGGAAAAGCGATCCCATGAGAAAATCTCCAGCATCGATCACCAACACTGGATGCTTTCTCTTTGCCTTCTCTGATTTAATTGCCGTCGCTATCCTGGCCCATCCGCCGATGGTGAAATCATCCGTGGTTTGAAAAGGGGTGTAATCGATATTAGGTGAAAAGCCAAGAAGGTGGGAGTGTAAATCATTCGTATGGATAATGGTGAGAAGTTTCTCCTCCCCGAATAGAAGCGCAGGAAAGAGAGTTATAACAATCATCAACATCCGTAGGACTTGTCTCATCGCTTAATTTCAATCAAAAGACATGATTTGGATTGTCTGATTTCCAACCGTACATTCAGCGGGTAGATTCCCTACGTATTCTCCATCAGCAAAAATCTCTCTATATTCAGCCGATTGGATTTTCGCCTTTTGGCCAGTTTTCATGACGAAGTTAGGGTTGAAGATGTGGGTGCCCTTAAATACTTTGGGAAATTCCCTAAGCAATTTCCACTTTGACATCTCTTTCACGATACAGATATTCAGCACCCCGTCGTCCATTATTGCATCGGGAGCAATTTTCATCCCTCCCCCATAATAGGGGCCATTTGCTATCGTTACCATCATCACGCGATCCCTCCAAAATTGGCCATCAATCGTCATTTCGATCTCGAAGGGTTTAAATTTTTTCAGGGCTTTCAGTACACAAACGATATACCCTAATTTTCCGCCGAAATAGCCTTTTCCATCTCGGGCCAATCTATTGACCTCTGCATCAAGCCCTATACAGGCGATGGATACAAAGGGAATAGCATTGATGGTCGGCAAATCAAATTTACGAAACCTTGGATCGAATGGCAAGATGCAATGCTTTCTTAAATTCATAGAAAGGCCGATGTTTCTGGCAAAGTCATTTCCACGACCGCAAGGGATCAAGCCAAAAGGAAGATTGGTTTCCGCTATGGCTGGAAGGGCTTCGTGGACCGTTCCATCCCCTCCGCAAAGAAGGATTATATTTACTCCTCGGGAAGGAGCCTTCGTTATTTCTAAGCGCATCTCATTTTGAGATCTTGGAATACTGAAAGAGAATTCGTGGGTACTTTGCGAAAGCCAACGCTTGATCTTAGGTAGGAGTCGAAGAGCCTTTTTCCCTGCCATGGGATTAATGATGACGAGAAGTTTCATTTCCTGAGTCCATCGATGCTTCTCTCATATTGAGGGAGTATGAAATGATAGACCATATTCCTTGATTTTATTTTGAAGAGTTCAGCGGTTGATCCCCAGAAATTCAGCTGCCTTGGCCCGATTCTGGTTGGTTTTATTTAGGGCATCAATAACCATCTGTTTTTCGGTTACCTGTGAAATAGTATCTATTTTCTTTTTAAGGGCAAATTAACAGGTCTTTTTGCCGAACCATTACCCTCATTGTCACCCCATTATTTATTTACTAAAATGAAATCAATATGTCTTCTCTCGACATCCACCCGATCCACCCTCACCCTGACCTCATCCCCTATTCTGAACGTCTTGTGAGTTCTCTCACCGACCAGGCAATACTTTTTCTCATGATACTGATAGTAATCATCGTGAAGGCTCGTCACCCTAACCAACCCTTCTACAAAAATATCTTTCAGCTCTACGAAGAAACCAAAAGCCGTCACGCCACTGATGATTCCTTCAAGTTCCTCGCCGGTCTTATCCTTCATAAAACGAACCCTGTATCGGTCCAGAATCTCTCTCTCGGCTTCCATGGCCACCCTTTCCCGATTGGAAAGATGGTCAGTCTGATGAGCCAAGGTCTCCTCCGAGACCTTCACCTCCTTCTCAGATAGAACTCTTTTGAGAAGACGATGAACGATCAAATCAGGATACCTTCGGATAGGAGAAGTAAAATGGGTGTAGCCATCTGAAGCCAGACCGAAATGGCCCAAATTCTTAGCCGAATACTTGGCCCATTTCATCGATCGAAGAAGAACATCGTTCACCACCCTTTCTTCGGGCCTTCCTTTTACTTCGGAAAGAATTCTCTGAAATTCTTTAGGAGAATGGTCAGAATCTTTTCTCATTTTATATCCTAAATAAGAAATAAACCTTCGAAACTCGACAATCGCTTCTTTTTGTGGAGGCTCATGAATACGGTAGACGAAAGGAAAGCCTTTTTCTGCCATAAAATGGGCAACGGCCTCATTGGCAGCGATCATAAATTCTTCAATCATCTGATGAGCAAGGTTTCTATCTGCCCGAATGATGTCCTCCGTTTCTCCCTGGAGATCCAATATGACCTCAGGTTCCGGGAGGTCAAAATCAATGGCCCCCCTTCCCATTCTTCTTCGACGGAGTTCTTGACAGAGAGGGGCCATGAGTTCCAAGGATGGGAGAAGATATCTAAACTCATTCTTTATCTCCGCATCTCCATCCACCAATATTTTTTTCACCAAAGTGTAGGTTAACCGCTCATGGCTTCGGATCACACTGGGATAAAATTGGACCCCTTTCTTCTCTCCATTCGCATCGTATCTCAACTCTGCCGTGAGGGTGAGCCGATCCGATCTGGGGTGGAGACAACAAATTTGATGAGAGAGTTCAGGGGGAAACATGGGAATGGCGCGGTCTGGAAAATAGACGCTTGTGCCCCGGAGATAGGCCTCTTCGTCCAGCGGACTTTCTTCTTTAACATAATGGCTGACATCGGAGATGGAAACATAGAGCTTCATGCCTCCATCTCTTTCCCTTTCAATGGAGACCGCGTCATCAAAATCTCTTGCATTTTCTCCGTCGATGGTAAACGTTGGGATTTCTCTCAGATCAACTCGCTCTCTGTAATCATTGGGAGAGGGTGTAGGAGGAAGATTCTGCGCCTCCTTTAAGGCAGCCGAAGAAAATCGATGGGGGAGATCATATTTGTGAATAATGACTTGAGGCCCAATCTCCGGATCATCGGGATACCCCAAAATATGTGTCACTCGCCCCTCTGGCCTGGCTCTTTCCGTTGGATACCGGGTGATCTCGGCCACCACCAATTGATTCGGCCTCGCCTTTTTCGTTTCTCCTTCTGGAATAAAAACTTCTTGGAGGATTCGTTCGTCTTCCGGGATGATATAGGAATAATTTTTAGCCTTCATAAACTTACCAACCACTTTGCAGGTCTTTCTTTCCAGGATCCGGATAACACTGCCCTCTTTTCCCTTCTTCCGCACGGACTCTATTCTTGCAATGACACGATCCCCGTGCATGGCCTCCTTAAGATTTCTTGGACTGATAAAAACGTCTTCTTCTCCTTCTTTTTCAGGAATGACGAAACCATATCCATCCGGGTGCGCCTTCACCCTGCCCACGGTCAGACTCATCTTTGATGGCAAACCGTAACGGTTGCCTCGAATCCGAACAACCTTCCCCTCTTCCGCTAAATTTCTGAGTAACTCTCTTGCCCTCCCCCTTTGTTCTTTTTGGAGACCCAAACGATGTAGAATCTCTCTCAAGAGAAGAGGTCGGTCCTCTTCCTTCATGATGGGGAGGAGTTCCTCTGTAGAAAGGCCCCCTTCTCTCTGATCTCTTCTCTTCTCCTTTTTTATCTTTCTCTTAATCATCGTCCCTTCAAATTGACAGCTTACAGCTAATCGTTAATGGCTAATAGCGAACAGATTTGATTATTTTAAAAAAAAAGGGCATGAACGCCCTTTTTGATAAAAAGGGGACTTTTTTGATTCGAGATTAAGCCCGCACTCCGCCCAAAAACCCCTTGGACCCAAAGAACATCATTATAAAAAGAATAGCAACGAAAATGAGTATAAAGATGACAATGACAGGAAGGAGGACGGCTAAAACGGCTCTCCCGGTTGAGATCCCATGACCTTCCCTCACCCCAATGATGGTCAGGATGAAAGTATAAATGCCTCCGATGACGAGTCCTATAAAGGGGATGATTCCAAAGAGATAGGCGCTGTAAGAATAGGAAACGGCGCGGAAGGTCGTCTTATACCCATTATGGTTCCCTCTCACAATCATGAGGCAGAGGTGTAAGATAGCGCTCCCGATGAAAATGGCAAAGGCCTGCTGGAAGGGCAGAGGAATGATCATCTGGAGGATAGAAAGACTATATTGAAAGGGCAAGCGATCCAGTGGGATGATTCGCGCCATGAATAGCCAGAACCAGAAGATCGCACAACCATTTCCAATGATCCCAGTAATCAATCCATAGATCAGGGGGGACCAGTACCCCTCACCGAAAGAAATCTTCTTGAAAAATTTGGTGGGGGAGAAAAGAGATTCTTTAACCGTTTGAAAAAAGGCCCTGATAAAGCCTTCTCCACTCTCCCATGGCGGATATTCCTCTTTTGAGATTTCCCGGACCTGCCCTTCAACAGACCGGGCCATTTCCTGATATTGAACATATTTAGAGATGATGATGCCACATTTGACGCACTCATCGGTTTCGGGTTGCTCAAATCCACATTGGGGACATCTTACCATTGCCTCCCCATATGCCCCCCCTTCAGGTTCAGGTTTAGGCTCCGGTCTTGGTTTAGGTTCATACTCCCGAGTCATTTCCCGATTGAGGGGTATTTCCTCTTCTATCTTTACTCTCCCCCCCATTTCTTCAAATGCTCTCTGATACTTCTCTGCTTCTTCTTTCGAGATACCTTTTTTCACTACAACGGGAACTCTCTGAAGCAAGCTTTCAGCCCTTCCAGGAGTAAGATTAAATTTTTTCTGAAGGCCTCCAAGCAAACGTGTCTCTTCCTCAGGTCCTATCACCGACAAACCTAAAAATATCACTTTATAAAAAGTCACTTCTCTGTCTCCTTTTTGAAATCGCTAAGAATCTTGGAATAATTATCATATTCAGCACGAAACTACAAGAATTATTTATGAAAAATGGTAGTCCCTCAGTTATGGATGCGATTGGGTCGAAGTGGTCTCCCCTCCGAAACCTTGAAAAGCGGATCATCATAAGGAGGGGTAGCGGCGTGTAGTGCTAAAGGGATTGTTTTTAAAGGTATCCGCCCTTCTGTTCATCTTTCAGAGGTGCCGCTTCAAGTTTTCTCCGGAGAGGCCACCCCGACCCGTGAATAGACCCTCCAAACGTAACTGAAAGGTTGCCAAAAATTCAAAAATAGTCTGGTATCCAAATCTGATTTAATATATGATAGGAATGATTTTAACTATAATATAAGGGGAGAATACAATGAAAACAAGAATGACTGAACTTTTAGGAATCAAACATCCTATCATGCTTGCAGGGATGGCCTTCGTGAGTCTACCAAAACTTGTCGCCGCGGTTTCGAATGCCGGAGGAATTGGTATGTTGAACTCCGTCGCTTATACTCCCGATCAGGTAAAGGGTGTCATCAGACAGGTAAAATCTCTTACGGATAAGCCTTTTGGCGTAAATGCCACGCTGATATTACCCAATGGACGAGAAAATATATTGGTGGCCCTTGAAGAAAAAGTCCCGATTTTGAATTATGCGTTGGGGAAGGGAGATTGGATTATAAAGGCAGCCCATGAATATGGCGGTAAGGTCTTGGCAACGGTGGCCATAGAAAAGCATGCTCGACGAGCTGAGATGGATGGGGCCGACGGTCTTGTGGTGACGGGCCATGAAGCGGCAGCCCATGGAGCAGAGGTGGGCATTTTGGTATTAATCCCTTCGATTGCTCGTCAATCAAAACTTCCGATTATCGCGGCTGGCGGTTTCTGTGACGGTCGGGGATTGGCAGCCGCCTTGGTTTTGGGGGCCGATGGAATTTCCATGGGTACACGGCTCATGTTGACCCAGGAATGCGAAATGCACCAGAAGGCAAAGGAGATTTCTCTTAAAGCGACGGCGGAGGATACGATCTGTTCTGAAAAGATCGACGGTTTGCCTGGAAGATGGCTCAAGAATCCGGCAGCGATCAAGATGGCAGGGGGGAAACCCTCTCTCCTTCAGGCCTTTTCTAGCGCCCTCAACATTAAACGCATGATCAATGTTCCCTTTTTTAAACTTTTCCTGGAGGGTCTCAAACAGCGAGGCGTTCAGGACCTGGCTCGCCAGGCGCTTAGTCTTAAAGGACTGAAAGTTGCTATTGACAACGGTGATTTAGAAACTGGAGTTTTACCGATAGGCCAAGCCATCGGTTTAATCAAAGATATACCGACTTGCAAAGAAGTCATAGAACGCACCGTCTCAGAAGCTCAGGAATGGGTGGAAGCGTTGAGGAAAAAAATTACTTCCTGAGCAAAGCGACAAACGAGCTTGAATCACCTCAGATAGGGTTCCCATTGTTTGGCCGTCTTCAGGATATAGCCTTTGGGAAGGCCTTTGACGATCTGGTTGTGACCGGGTAAAAGGATGTCCACCTCTAAATCAGCTAATCGCATCAGAGATTGTTTTAGTTCAGGGCCATTAGCACCATAAAGATCAAAACGACCAATGGCATAATCGGCATAAACAACATCCCCAGGGATGAGGACTTTTTGGGGACGATGATAAAGGCCGATGCTACCCATGGAGTGTCCTGGAATGTGGATCACCTCCCAGGCTGTGCCTCCAAGATCCAGGGTTTCACCCCCTTTTAGTTTCTGATTGACCTTGAATTTAAACGCACCCGGTTTAAGCCCAAACTGTTCCTCACAGAACCCCCGGAACATATCCATACCATAAACAGTCCTCTCGTCCCCCTGCTCCAAGAGATCAGCTTCCGATTGATGCATCCACAGCTCAGCCCAAGGAATCTGTTTTTGGATTTCAGCCAGGCATCCGATGTGATCCAAATGGGTATGGGTCATGATAATCCTTTTGATAGCGGCTAATTCAAACCCCGCCTCCCGGACAGACTGGATTTTATAACTCCCCTTCCCTGTTAATCCTGCATCAATGAGAGAAAGGTCTTGGGAGGATGGCTTTCCCAACACATACGTGTGGGCATCCGGCATCAATTCGTCCTGTCCTGGAATGTAATAGACCTCTTCGGTTATCTTTGGCATCGGTCGCTCCTGAAAGGAATTTCAAATCGTGTTTACTTCGTCAGAGAGTGGCATCCTTTCTAACGGGGTAAACATAACCCGGTAGGCCTCTCTAATCAAGAGGCCTCTTTTTGAATGATTAATTTTACTTTGATTTATACCCCAAGGGTCAATTAAAATATGATCGATGCAAAATGAGCTGAGAGAAAGGACTGTAGGATGATACGACGCAACTTGGAACACCCTGAAGTGAAAGCGACTCGCTATCGAGCGCACGGGGGTGGCGTGGCTCACATGATTCTGGATACCCGCCATCTTGATACCCTTATGTTTCTTGCCCATGCTTCTGTTGCCCCCGGGAAAAAACTCATTGGCCATGTGGATCCTATGGAAGAAATTTACATCATCCAATGTGGTCGGGGACGAATGCAGGTGGAAGAGGAGGCCTGTGAAGTGGAGTCCGGAGATGCGATTCACATACCCATTGGCCATTTTCACGAGTTGATCAATACCGGAGAAGAGGAACTTACGATATTGGTGGTGGCTGGGCTTATTCCAAGATAAAGTAATTCAAAAACAATAACTTTTTGGTTTAGGGGGTGGGGGTTAGGATGCCAGTTTCGTCGATCGGTTTGGTTTTTCGTCTTTAAGACCATAACCTTAACCCTTTAACTGTGCACCAAACGGGCTTCCTAACCTTAGCCAACCCACTTTACCAAAAAATTTTAATGACTCTCAGTCTTTTTTATATTTCCAGAGCCAGAGGAGGCCAATCACGATCAGGAGGGCGGGGAGAAAGTAGGTTTTAATCATGAAAGGAACCTTGATATGGATGGAGTAGTACCTTGCGCCCAAAATCAAAACTCCGATGATTGTCGTTACCCAAGCGGCTAGACTTTTTCTGTTGTGAAAAATGCCTCCCGCTCCGAGAGCAACGACAATCCATGGCCATCCCTCCCTTAACCCGTATCCCGTGCCCATTCGATCCAGAAGGATCAGTATCCCCATCACGATCAAAGCAATTGCCAAACCCATCTCTTTCCTCCTTAACGGCTATTCGATCACAAACATATCTTGAATCTGGTTTTCAACATCCACCACTTCCCCTTCCATCCTTCCTTTCTCTACAGAGATCCAGAGGTAATGAAAATATCCACCCCTCTCTTTAAATGCCGGAGGCGCTCCTCCGCCTCCAGAGATGACATAGAGGACACCGTCCTTTTTGTTTCTACCCCAGAAGACCTCTCACCCATTTTTCTTTCTTGAAATAATTTGTAAAATTTTTCATAATGGCTCTTGAATAAAAACGTCTATTTCCAATATACTATTTTAAGAAAAAAAGCAATTTACCCTGTTGTTAAATTGAGCGCTGTGCTCAATTTTTGCTCCTCACTGTGAGAAAATAAGAAGAGGCGCTGACTCAATCGAATCCAATACAACAGGAATCATCTTCAGCCATTAAAAAAGGAGGACTCATGGATCCTAAATTGGTCAAACAATTTATTTCCTTCTTGGTCATCCTCTTCGCATGGACCATCGTCTTACTGATTGTCGGGCCTAAATAAGAGAGTGCTCAGAAGCTCTCCTGTC
>Ga0154895_1167_pt5 | contig 10456 bp, 12 predicted proteins | sample Rifle2008BG19ft_FD_105867 | JGI IMG/M metagenome (GOLD analysis project Ga0154895, IMG submission 105867) | Deltaproteobacteria bacterium RBG_19FT_COMBO_46_12 | reverse complement strand
TCCAGGCTTGTTCTGCTCTTCGGAAATATGGGATAGAAGCCCGTCCCTTTACAGACTTCAACGAAATGGTCAGAATCGAAAGGCCAGATGTGGTGGTCATTGCTTCCCCTTCTTCTACCCATTATGAATATTTGTTGAAGTCCATCGATTCAGGCCTTCATATCTTCTGCGAAAAACCCTTTATCTGGGGCGATCTTACGAACATTCCCAAGACGCTTGAAGAGATTTTTAGCCAGGCCAGAGAAAAGAAATTAACTATTGCCATGAACTCCCAATGGCCTTTCGCCGTCCATGATTACGAAAAAATATGTGGGAGGACGGAGATCAAAAATAGGAACACTTTTTTTATCAAGATGGCGCCTCCTCTTCCAGGGAGAGAGATGATTTCAGAATCCGTCCCTCATGCCCTGAGTCTTCTCTATTGTCTTCTGGGCGATGGGGAGACAGAGGATTTGAATTTTGAATCAGGCGGAGAGGGGGAGATGGGCATCCGGTTTACCTATCGCTTTGGGACTAAGGCATGTGAGGCGTTCATCCGATTGGCCTACCAGGAGACCCAGCCCCGTGACTTCTCTTTTGGATTGAACGGTCGGATCGTTTTTCGAAGTCTGGGTTTGGAAAATTATGAAATCTATTTTAATTATGGAAACAAAAAATTGAGGATCATTGATCCCCTTGAATCCTCCGTCAAAAATTTTACGGAGGCCGTTATAAAAAAAACGGGACCATTCATCGGGACTCGCCATATTTATCACAATCTCTCCCTGCTGAAAAAAATTGATGATGGCTTTGGGGAATTCGAGAAGAGGAATTTATGGAAAAGATAAAAGAAAGGGAGCACGATTTTAGCTCCAAATTGAGACAGGATGCCACCCTTCAAAGGCTGAAAGATTATATTCAGTGGCAGAGAGAGTGTCATGCCGATGCTCCAAATCGAGAGCTTCCTCTTTTCAGTCCGATTTCCATTAATTTAGACCTCACCACCGCCTGCAATTTTTCATGTCCTTTTTGTGTCGATTCCAAGCTGATCAACGCAGGAAAAAGTTTGACCTTGGAGGAGGTTCGGAAAACGATCGACACCCTCAATTCAAATGGTCTTCTCTCCGTCATCCTGATCGGAGGGGGGGAGCCCACCCTTCACAGAGATTTTGAAAAGATCGTCCATTATCTCAAGAGCAAGAGATTACAAATAGGGATCGCCACCAACGGGTCAAGATTAGAAAAAATTGAAGCAGTGGCCGGAGAATTGAAAGAGAAAGATTGGATTCGGATTTCCATCGATGCAGGCGGAGAGGAGACCTTTAAAGATTTACATCTGCCCAAAACGCAGGTGACTCTACAGCGGATATTGGAAAAAGCCAAAAAAGTGAAAGAAAAGAATCCCGTTATTTCATTAGGGTATTCCTTTGTGACTGTATGGGAAGGGGTGGTGATTAATGGGAAGAGGCTGAGCCCCAATATTCATGAAATGGGTAGATCGGTGGAGTTGGCCAGGGAATTCTCCTTCGATTATGTTTCATTTAAACCCTGCCTGATCAGGTTGAATGAGTCTCAGAGGGAGACGTTGCTGAAAGATGTTGATAGAAAAAGAGAAAAAAAAATTATTGATGAGATCAGCGCGCATCTGGACGAAGCAAAACGTTTGGCAGGGAATCAAGTCAAGATTCTGGAGAGCTCCAACCTGAAAGCTATGTTGGATCAGGAGACAAGCCAAATCAAGAGACAGCCCAAGAGATGCCATATGCAGTTTTTCAGAACCGTAGTGACGCCGTCCGGCATCTTTCACTGTCCGGCATTTCGAGGAGTGGAGGAGGCCAGAATTGGAGATAGAGATGGTTACCTCTCGGCAAAAAAATTCAAGGAGAGCCTCAAAAGGACGGCTCAATCGATTTTGACCTTTGATGCCCAAGAGGAATGTAAAGATGTTGGATGCTTTTATCATCGTGCCAACTGGTGGTTAGAGGAGTTTATCCATTCAAAAGAAGATATCCGCAAAGTTGAAAAAGTCAAGAACGACAACTTTTTCCTTTAAGGTGGAGCCCCCCCCACCCACTCCCTCTCCACTGGAGAGACTGTGGCGCAATGTCATTGCGAGGGAGTGCCTGCCTGCCGGTAGGTAGGGGTGCGAGGGCATTTCAAAAATTCTTGAATAGCTTTTAAGGGCAATGAAAATCCTCCATCTTTTTAGCAATTGGAAGTGGACGGGTCCTGCTGACCCCACCTTGAACCTCTGTAAGGGTTTGGAGAAACGGGGGCATGATGTCGCCTTTGCTTATCGAAAGCCTCCGTTTCCAGTTAAAGATAGTATTGAGAAAAGGGTTCTCCAGGCAGGAGTAAAAGCCACGGACCGATTTCGATTGGATCATTCAGTGAAGGTTTACCATCCCTCGTTTCTCATGATCAATCTGCGTGACATTTTAGACCTCACAAAATATCTTCGTGAGGAGAAGTTGGATATTCTCAATGTACACCACTCCCATGGCCATCTCTTGGGCGGGATCGCTGTGAGGAGATCAGGTCATCCCGTGATCCTCATTCGTACCGACCACAAGCGGGATTCCTTGAAGCCCAGCCTGGGAAATCGCTTCCTCATCTCTCAGTTTACCGATGGGTTGATCACGTTTTCCGAAAAGGCGAGGAGGGAAGATGCGAAACATTTTAATCTTCCTCTTGAGAGGGTGGAAAAAATCTCACCCGCTCTGGATCTCAAACGGTATGACCCAAAAAGGGAATTTAAAGACATGAGGACCCGCTTCGGGATTGGACCGGGTGAGATCGTCATCGGAATGATCGCCCGATATCAAAAATACCGAAGAACAGATGTCTTTTTGGAGGCAGTAAAAACCATTTCCAGAGAATTTCCAAACGTCAAGGTTCTCTTGGTGGGGAGATCAAGTCAGATAGAGCAGAGCGTCATCCAACCGATGAAACAACTTGGCGTTGAAAAGTGGGTGGTCCTCGGAGGATATCAAACGAATGATTATCTCGACACCTTAGCCTGCATGGATATCTTTGTCTTCTTAATGGCAGGATCGGATGGGACAGCCCGAGCCTTGAGAGAGGCCATGGCCATGGGCAAACCCGTCATCGTTGCCAATCGGGGAATGTTGCCGGAATTGGTGGAGGATGGCATCTCAGGTTTGGTCGTGAACGATACACCGACGGAGTTAGCCAATGCGGTCCTCCGACTGCTTCGTCACCCGGAAATGAGGGAGGCCTTGGGCCGGTCGGCCTATGAGAAGGCCCATCAGAATTTCCAGCTCGAACGACAGGTAGAGGCTGTTGAACGATTTTATCAAGAGATGATCAGGCTCGGAAAGCGGAAGTAGACCCTGTTAGTGTACTGTCTCGGTAATAACTTAACAATGTTGTCATTCCGGACTTGATCCGGAATCCAGAAGGGTTTATCTATTCCCCCCTCTCCCCCTTTGCTAAAGGAGGGTAACGGGGGGTTAATGATTTTCATGGTTCGTAAGTGACCTAACGGCCATGGGCAATTAGGTGAAAGGTATATCAATATTGATTAAGCCTCATCCCTGCTCTTAAAAAGGGGATTTTCTAACGGGGTAGATGGAGACTTCCATTCTTAAAAGAGTGTCCAAAGGGGATCTTAAGGGGTATATGAGAGAGGAGATATTGGATCATCTCCCCACCACTTTTTTTGATGAACCCGTTTCCTCCGTTCAGGAGATGGGAGGAAAGGTGATCAAAGAATCGAAATGGAGATGGGCGGCCATTTTCTCTCTTTTAAATGGAAGAAGGGTTTTTTTAAAGAGAGATTGTACGAAGGGATGGGCCGAATCCTTGAAATATCTTTTCTTCCCCACCAAAGGACAGAAAGAATTTTTCATCGCCTCCCAATTGGAAAGTAAGGATGTGAATCTCCCGAAGCCATTGGGCTGGATGAAAAGAGTCCGGAGAGGATTGGTCAGGGAAAGTTATTTCCTCTCGGGGGCCATCGGGGCAGGAGTTTCGTTTATCGAAGAAATTGAAAAATCAAAAGAATCTCCTTCGATTATCGAATTAGCCAGGACTGTGAAAAAGTTTCAAGATGCTGGATTATTTCACCAAGATCTTCATGCAGGAAACTTTCTGTGGGACGGGACTTCTTTGCTTCTGACCGATTTACATCACGCCAAAATGGTAAAGCTTCTTTCCTTGAACAGGAGGTTATGGAATTTAGCGCATCTTTTCCATTCATTAAGGTCGATGTGGGGTCAAGGGGAACAGCTTCAATTCCTGGATCAATATTTTAGTGAGATATCCAATGAGTCTCGGAAAAGAGAGATTTTATTTCAGAGAATTTATCCCCTCATAGACCGCCTTCAGAAGAGGCAGTGGCGAAGCCGAACGAAACGATGCCTGAAGGAAAGCACAGAGTTTACTGTTCAACAAGAAAAAGGGATTCGTACGTTTCGTCGAAGGGATTTCCCCGTGGATCGTTTGGAAAGGGCAATGGAAGAACATCGGAGCCTGATCAGAGAAAAACCCTCCTGCCTGATTAAACATTCTCCGGAGGTAATCGTGTCGATATTGAATAAAGAAGGGGAAAGGATATGTCTGAAGCAGTTCTGCTACCCCCATGTTTTGGGAAGGGTAAAAGAAAACTTCCGTCGTTCGAAAGGGCTCAAGTCATGGGTGGCGGCGAACGGTATGCGAGCAAGAGGTATCCCGACTCTTAAACCCCTGGCCCTAGTGGAGAAAAAAAGCTGGTTGGGGTTGGAGGAAAGCACTTTATTCATGGAGGCACTGGCAAATGATCTGGAGATGGATCGATATGTTTTAAAGGGGTTTTCAGATTTAAATAAAAAGAGGCTTTTCATCAAGACCTTTGCCCATTGGCTGGGTGGCCTTCACAGGATGGGTTTATATCATAAGGATATGAAAACTTGTAATATTCTCGTCTCGGAAAAAGGAGAGACATGGGATTTCCATCTCCTCGATTTCGAAGATATTCGAATAAATGAGAAATTAAACTGGAAAAAATTGTTGAGAAATTTCCTTCAACTCAACACCTCCACTCCTAAGGTGATGACGAAGGCAAACCGCTTCAGGTTTTTTAGAGAATACCTTCTTCTCAACCCCATCATAAAAGACCAAAAAGTTTTTATACGAAAATTGGTGGATGAAAGTCGTCGGAGAGGGTTGGTCTATGTCTCGCCTGGGGGAGTGGTCACCGAGACGATGGAATAAACAGAATGGACTGGTGCTTACGACGAGCTATGGATTTGCCTATTACTAAGGAGTCCATTATTGAAAATACATATCATCTGAAAATCTTTCCTACCCCCTCTTTGCCAAAGAGGGGTAATCCCTCCCTTTGGTATCTTTTCCCTGCCGAGAGCAGGCAAAGGGAGGTGAGGAGGGATTTTATAAAACAATGTCGTTATTATTATGGACCGATTAATAAAAGATCTCATATCTCATTAAAAAATTCGTGTACCCCATAAAATGAAAGGGAATGGTATAGCCTCGATGAATCAGAAATATGGCAGTCCCAAGCAACTATCTATTTGGAAATCTATAAGAATGGAGGGTTTTGCCCGACTTGCTTCAACGTCCATCCCCATCCCCTTGATCGGAGGGTTAGCCATTGTCTTAGGAATCGTTGTTTATGGACTTATTCTTCTTCGTCAAGACCCGGGGGCATTCCACATATGGATTCGTGAGGACGGATTGGCAGAATGGCTCACCTTTGTAGAACTCTTGATAATGTCTGCCTATTCCTTTACGGTTTCGTTCAGCTTTCAGCATTACAGCGAAACAAAGGCTGCAAGAAAAGTATGGTTTTTCCTGGGTCTCCTGTTCCTTTTTGGTGCCATGGAAGAGATCTCCTGGGGACAGAGAATCCTTGGGATTAATAGCCCGGATTGGTTCATGCGACACAACAGGCAGGGTGAAATCAATATTCATAACCTATGCCAACCAAAAAATTCCTTGGGACACGTTGTCTTTGACGAGCCATCATGTCCCCCTGGCGATTTATGCACCAGGCTACTTCTCTGAAGGGAGGCAAATCAATGCTACCGGGAGTCTTGTGGATATCCTCCCCACGCTGATCGGGCTCGCCGGCGTGCCCTACCTGAACACGACTCTGGGAAGAGATCTTCTGGTGGAACGTCCAGAAGAAAAGGATTTTGCCTATATCGATAGTATTTATAGAGGAGTGCTGGACGATGAATTTCTCCTTCTTATAACTCCCAGGGGGAGGCAGAGACTCTACCGGTATCGATCGAATTCACCCCTGGTGGATGTAAAGGATCAGAATCCCGAGAGGGCAGCCGAGATGGCATGACTCTTCGAAGCCATCCGCGAAACCTCGAAATATCTATTATTTCATAATCGTCCGAGCAATCCTCCTGGTCCGTCAAAGTGATAAAGGACACGATACCTTTAGGAATAGGTCGCTCAGTCATGCTAAAAAGGGTATTCATCCCATACTGATTGCCTCACTACTAAATTTGTTTCGTTTGAAATAGGAGGGGCATTCGTCTGGTGTAAGACAATTTCTTAGAAGACAAGCTATGGAAAGGCGTTTTTCCAAATTTTATCCTCAAAAATGGGCTCAGATCATTCTTCTCGCAGGACTCTGTGTTGTCATTTATTTTGTTAACCTGGGTCAATGGGACCTCTGGAATCCCGATGAGCCTCGCTATGCCGAGGTCGCCAGAGAGATGGTCAATGGGGGAGACTGGATTCTCATGCATTATAACGGAAATGTCTACTCAGACAAGCCTCCGCTCTTTTTTTGGCTCATCGGTTTCTCCTCTTATCTCTGGCAAGGATTTACCTCCTTTTCCGTCCGATTCCCATCCGCTTTTTTTGGAACCCTCACCGTCCTCCTCACTTTCCTCATCGGTAAGACTCTCTATGGCTCCCGAACAGGATTTCTGGGAAGCCTTATCCTTGCCACCAGTGTTGAATTTGCCTACCTCTCTTCACGGGCCAATATTGATACGACCCTTACCTTTTTCACGACCGCTTCCCTTTATTGTTTTTTTCAATGGAATAGGTATCGTCCCCCTCACGCTACCCCTCTCCTCTCAGGGGAGAGGGAAGTGGTGAGGGGAGGGCCCGTCGGACATGGAAACTCAAAATATTTGTTTATCTACGGATTTTATGTGGCGATGGCCTTCGCCACTCTGGCCAAAGGACCAGTCGGTTTCATCCTTCCTCTCTTGGTCAGCCTTTTTTACCTTATCCTTCGGAAGGAGTGGAGGGGGATCAGGGAGATGAAACTTTTTCCGGGCATGATTTTGTTTCTGGGGATCGTCCTCTGTTGGTATCTCCCTGCTGTCTGGAAGGGTGGGCGTGATTATCTGAACCAGACCCTTTTTCTTCATTCGATTGCTCGATATTCGCAAGGGTGGGCTAAAGGTCAGCCCATTTATTATTACCTTTACGATTTTCCAACCGGTTTTTTCCCGTGGGTGGTTTTCCTCCCTTCTGCCTTTGTGTATGCCTACTCAATAAAAATGATCGAAAAGAGAAGAGAGTTTTTCTTCCTCAGCGTCTGGTTTGCTGTCATCTTTATCTTCTTTTCTTTATCAAAAGGGAAGAGGGGCATTTACCTTCTCCCGCTCTTTCCCGCCGCCTCTCTCTTGGTCGGGAAACTCTTACATGACTTCATTTCTTCTCAAATGGATCATTTTAGACAGAGATGGATCTCTCTTCCCATCTACGTTTTGCTGGGGTTGATGTTTGTTGCCGGTGTTGTTTTACCCTGGTTAGCTTCGGTTAAGTTTCCTTTCTATATGCCTTATAGTCTTCCATTGGCTTTTCTTCTAACTGGTGGAAGTTTGGCCATGTTTATTTTATATCGTTTTAGGAATCAGGGAGCCATGTTTCTCCTCTTCTTTGGGATCCTGACAACAGGGTCCTTCTACACTACCCGAGCCGTCCTTCCACTCATCAATGATCATAAATCGGCTCGGTTCATTTCCCAGGAGGTTATTTCTCGAATCCAACCGGGTGAGAAGTTGGCCGTTTATGGGAGATTGTCAACCGCCCCCTACAATTTCTATACAGGGATTGTCCCCATTTCAGATTTGGCAAGTCCATTGCGACTTTTTCAATTCCTAAGCTCCCCGGAGAGGGTCTTTTGTCTCATTGCCTTTGATGAGTTAAGAAAAATTCAGACAAGGGGAGGGGGGGCGGAAATACATTTGGTCGCTCGACATCCCGTGGGGGGAAACGACGTGGCTCTAATCTCAAATCGCTTCGAGTAAGGGAAAATCCTTGATGGAGACTTTAACGTCCCCGAGCCTATCCGTGGTGGTTCCTGTTTTTAATGAGGAGGAAAGTCTTCCTATTCTGATTCCAAAACTGGCGGAGGTATTAAAAAGCCTTCCTTTTTCCTATGAGATGATTTTTGTGGATGATGGGAGTTCAGATGGGAGCCGAAGGATTTTAAAAGAAATGGCCCCTCAATATCCTTGTCTTCGAGTCCTGGGTTTTAAGGAGAACCGTGGTTTAAGCGCAGCCCTCGTGGCGGGAATGAGGGAGGCCCGGGGGAAGAAGATCATTACCTTAGATTCAGACCTTCAGAATGATCCTAAGGATATTCCCGTCTTGTTGGAGTATTTAGATCGTTATGACATGGCGACAGGATGGCGACAGGAAAGGCAAGATCAATGGTTGAAGAGAATGTCCTCAAAAATCGCTAATGCCGTTCGTAATGGGGTGAGTGGCGAGAGCATACAGGATGGCGCCTGTACCCTCCGGGCATTCAAAAAGGAGTGCTTTGAGGAGATCCCCCTGTTTAATGGGATGCACCGATTTTTTTCCACCCTGGTCAAGATGGAAGGATATCGGATTGTTGAAGTTCCCGTTTCTCACCATCCGAGGAAGTTTGGGAAGTCAAAATACAATATCCGGAATCGCATGGTTCGGTCGTTCATTGATCTGCTGGTCGTGAGATGGATGAAACGTCGCACCATTCGCTATGAAATTGAGGAAAGGGTTTGACATGGAATGTCTTACATTTTTCGGTTTCGCACTCGATTTATTTAAAGACCTCTCCGCGAAGTATCCAAAATTTTATTTAGACTTCTGGCTGATCTTTGGTTTCATCGGACAAGCGATGTTTACCATGAGGTTCTTGATTCAATGGATCGCCTCTGAGAAGAAGAAAGAGAGCGTCATTCCTGTCTCTTTCTGGTATTTCAGTTTAGCCGGTGGATTAATTGTCCTCTTTTATGCCATTCATCGGAGAGATCCGGTTTTCATCCTGGCTTATTTGCCGGGGAATTTTATCTATCTCAGGAACCTCTTCTTTATTTACAAGAAAAAGAAAGTTTTATCCCGTCCCGTTCAATAGGAAAGAGAGGATGTTATGGACAACAAAAGGATGTCTTGGCAGAGAAAGATCCGAAGGGTTCCGCTTTTTATCGGAGCTTTTTTATTAGTGATCTTTGCGAAACCCCAGTTCCCTGGGATTTTGATCGGGATGATGTTGATCTTTTTGGGAGAGGGCATTCGTATCTGGGCGGCAGGCCATCTTCAAAAAAATGAGGTTCTGACGGTGACAGGACCTTACGCGTTTGTCAAGAATCCACTCTACATCGGTTCAATTTTCATTACCGCCGGATTTTGCATCCTGGCGGACAATATTTATTTTATGGCAGCCGCCTTCTTTATGTTCTGTTTCCATTACATTCCTTATAAAAAGAAGGTGGAGGGAGATCGGTTGAGGAAAATCTTTGGGGATCGATTTGACGATTATGACGAGAAGGTGCCGGAATACCTCCCCCGATGGACTCCCTATTCGCACGAAGACGTCTCCTGGCAATTTAAATGCTTTATCGAAAACAGCGAGGAGGGAATTCTCCTCATTGTCCTTGCCGGAATGATATTGATTCTGAGCCGTCCGTATTGGGGTCTCATCTTTTAGCTCTCATGAACGAAAAGATGCGGACAATAGTGGAATTTGGTCTTTTGGGTTGAATGGGGAGGCCACTAAATTCGAAGCACGAAATCCGAAATTCGAAACAATAGCAAATGACCAAATTTCAAAACAACTTATTGGCAAGTTTAGATCATTTGAAAATTGGGATTTGGAATTTGTTTCGCCTGCCTGTGCAAAGCCGCTTCGGCGAAGGCAGGGATTTCGATATTCGAATTTCGAGTTTGAATCAAACGGACCGATGACAGCTCAGGAGGATTTGAGTGAATCGGATAGAGATTGAAAAGGAATCTATCTGTCTTACCAGGGGAAATTTGGGGAAGCCAGACTTGAACCGGGTGGAGGTGGAAGGCCGTTTCCTGATGGTGAAGGATGTTCGAAAGAGGAATTTCTTTCTGCGATGGACATTAGGGGTTTGGCTCATTCAAAAAGAGTGGAAAATCTATTCCCGGCTCAAAGGAATGAAGGGTATTCCTCAGCCCATTGAGCGAATTGATCGATTTGCCTTTGCCATGGAGTTCATTCCGGGGAGGCCCCTCTTACGGGGTGAGG
>Ga0154895_1150_pt3 | contig 10589 bp, 8 predicted proteins | sample Rifle2008BG19ft_FD_105867 | JGI IMG/M metagenome (GOLD analysis project Ga0154895, IMG submission 105867) | Deltaproteobacteria bacterium RBG_19FT_COMBO_46_12 | reverse complement strand
ATAAAACTATAACTAAGAAGTTGCCATGATCATCTTTTTTCTGTTGCCTTGACGAAGCAAAATTGATATAAATTATTTAGAAAATAAGGGGTTCGTCTAAAGGCAACAGAAAACCTGCCCGTATCTGTAAATTAAAATTGACGTTTATCGTTGTCGAAGCGCGTATCGAGGCTCGTATATGGATGTTGGACACTCGAATTTCAAGTTTCGAACTTCCCGTGGTCGGGCCTTTTCGACTTGCTTCGATACCAGCATCGTCACCCATAACCGATTGACGTTAGACGAAACGGGCATCATCACCTTAACCTTTTGACCATTGACTTTTATTTTAGAAACAAATTAATAATAGGAGGCGGGGTATGTATAAGAAGATTTTAGTCCCATTGGATGGTTCGGAATTGGCCAAAACGGCCTTGGGCCAGGCTGAACAATTGGCGAAGACCTTTGATGCTGAAATCATTCTGTTCCAAGTGGTCCCCTTTATGCCCATCTATGGGTCGCCGGAGTTGGTGACCCCTCTCATCGTTGACGAGAAACAGAAGGAAGCGGCTGAAAAATATCTTGCGAACCTTGCCGAGGAACTAAAAAAGAGAGGCTTCAAAACCATGGCGATGGTCAGGACGGGTCAGCAGGTGGCTGTTGAGATCATCGACTTTGCAAAAGAAAGTGGTGCAGATTTGATTGTGATGTGTACCCATGGTCGTTCTGGAATTACCCGGTGGGTTTTAGGGAGTGTTGCCCTAAAAATCCTAACCCGGGCTGACACACCCATCCTTCTCATCCGTTCGAAAGGATAAACACCGTTCTTGCATAAAGATATGGATGACATTGATTAAGAAACCTTAATGGCCAAAGGTTTTGTAAATCTGAGCGCCAAATTTAATGCAATAACAGGGTAAAGATCCCGACATCAGAGTAAAATGAAAAAGGAACATATCTTTCTCATCTTCATCTTATTCCTCACTTTCCTCTCCATTTATCTCCTTTATCAAATCCTCTCCCCTTTCTTATCTCCTATCATCTGGGCCATTCTCCTGGCCATGGTTTTTTATCCCCTCTTCCAAAAACTTCAACACCTCTTAAGAAAAAGGGAAGTCCTCCCTGCCATGATGATGACCTTGCTGGTGCTCATCATCATCGTATTGCCCTTCACTCTTCTGATGGCCTCTTTGGCCAGCGAAGTGGTGGACATCTATCATCGGGTGGAGGAAATGATCAAGACTGGTCAACTTCAGGCCTATTTGGAGAGAATCAAAGAACTCCCTATTCTCAAATGGATTTTCATCAAGCTGAGCCAACATATCGATGTGTCACAAATCGACCCCCTACCTCTTTTATTAAATAACCTTAAACAGGTCAGCGCCTTCATCTTTAATCAGACCACGACTCTCTTAAAGGGATTCTCCACATTTATCGTTGGGTTCTTCTTCACCCTTCTCTCTCTCTACTATCTTTTTAAAGACGGAAGTCGTTTTTTCAAAGGATTGAAGGAGATCATTCCCCTTCTGCCTAAGGAGAGAGATTTTCTCATCCAACGGTTCAAGGACATGATTTATGCCACGATTTATGGAGGAATCCTGGTCGCCGTGATTCAGGGTCTCTTGGGTGGGTTATCTTTTTGGGCGCTTGGACTTCCCTCGCCGATCTTCTGGGGAACAGCGATGGCTTTGCTTTCCTTTATTCCCATGGGTGGGACAGCTCTCATCTGGGCTCCGGCAGCCATCTTCTTATTGATGGGTGGGGTTATTTTGAAAGGGCTCCTTTTAATCGGTTGGGGAGTTTTTGTGATCAGCATGGCGGACAATTTTCTTAGACCATTCTTTGTAAGCGCCAAAACTAATATCCATCCTCTGCTCCTCTTCTTCTCTGTCTTGGGAGGGATTCAGGCTTTTGGATTGATTGGCCTGGTAGCAGGACCTTTAATCGCCACACTCTTCCTTACCCTTATCGAAATATACATTCAAGGAATTAAACCTGCGGGCAAATCCGATTCTAAGTCCTAAAGATATTTCTCTATCGTTCACCAACCCTTACTCAAACAAGGAGGGCCACTTTTTTTTATCTGAAATTTTTGGTAAAATGGTATGATTCCATGGAAACAAATCGTCCAAAACGAAACCATAGATCCGTTTCCCGCTCTAAATTGGCCGACGATTTTCAAGCACTCACCTACCAAATATTAGAATATTCAAACCAAGGGATTTCAAGAACCATCTACCAACAAGAAATCTCAAAGATGATCATGAATTTCTCGGGATGCGAGGGAGTGGACCTGTGGCTCAAGGATCACGGGAAATATTTTCGTGGCGAACTGAAGCGTCGCCCTGGGAAAAAAATCTTTTTTAAAATTAAGCCCCATCTACAAAATGAAAAGGGAGGGGTTCTTCCGAGTCTCGATGAGGAACCGGGCCTTTTATCATTATCTAATCAGATGATCCATCACTCTATTGATTCACTTCAAACTCTACATATCAAAAATGGAAGTAAAGGGCTTTGGGGAAACGGCGAATACAAATCCCTTGTCATCCTCCCTCTTAGGGTGGATCGCCAAAACATCGGTCTTCTTCTATTGAAGAGCGCACGACCAAATTATTTCAAAAAAGATGACATCAAACTTTACGAGGATTTCTCCCGAACTCTTGGAATTGCCTTAGCTCACCGTCACGTTCAAGTGGATCTGCGCGAGCGGGTCAAGGAACTGACCTGCCTTTATGGAATAGCCCGATTGGCTGCGCAGTCCAATTTATCAAAGAGGGAGATTTTACAGGGCATTGTTGAGTTGCTTCCTCCGGCATGGTTATATACAGAAATAGCCCGTGCCAAGATCATCTTGGACGGGGCCTCTTTTTCAACCCCTGATTTTCGGGAGGGAAGATATCAGCAGAAGGCGGATATCATGATTGGTGGGGATCGCCGGGGCAGTGTTGAAGTCGTATATCTGGAGGATAAACCGGAGCTGGATGAAGGCCCCTTTCTCCATGAGGAGCGGGCCCTTCTCGATACCGTGGCAAAAGAGATTGCAAATATCATCATCGGGAAACAGGCCGAACAGGATAAATTAAACCTTGAGGAACAACTGAGACATTCCGACCGATTGGCCACCATTGGCCAACTTGCAGCAGGGGTTGCTCATGAATTGAATGAACCTTTAGGGAGCATCCTCGGCTTTTCCCAACTTGTAAAAAAATGGACAGGGCTCCCCCATCAGGTGGATCAGGATATTGAGAAGATACTGAATGCTTCCCTCTATGCCCGAGAAATCGTCAAAAAACTTCTGATATTTGCTCGACAGATGCCTTATCGAAAGATAAAGGTCAATCTGAATCAGTTGGTTGAAGAAGGACTCCATTTTTTCAAATCTCGATGTGCCAAGGAAGGAATTGAATTGGTCTGCTCACTCTCTGCCGATCTTCCAGAAATTGATGCAGATCCTTCGCAACTCAATCAAGTCGTCATCAATCTTACGGTGAATGCTCTTCAAGCAATGCCTCAAGGAGGGACGCTAAAGGTTCAGACGCTTTTTAGAGACAACCAAGTCTCACTCATCATTGAGGACACAGGCATGGGCATGAGCGAGGAGGTCCTGAGAAAGATATTTACTCCTTTTTTTACGACAAAAGAGGTTGGGAAGGGGACAGGATTGGGTTTGCCCGTCGTCCACGGAATCATCGCTTCCCATGGAGGCTCTATAAATGTGGAAAGTAAGGTCGGCCAGGGGACGAAGTGTGAGATCCAATTTCCAATAACCAGACCGAGCGTGAACGAAAGTTAATCAGAATGTCAACCCCATCGGAAAAAGATTCCATTTTAGTGGTGGATGACGCTCCGGATACCCTGGAACTTCTCCAGAGAAATCTCGAATCCCAGGGATATCAAGTCTTTACTGCTCCTGACGCCAATGAAGCCATCAAGATCCTTGAGACGACAGCAGTGGATTTAGTCATCACCGACTTTAAGATGCCTGGGGCCAGTGGCATTGACCTGATCCGGCATATCCGGGAAAATTTCAGGAATATTGAGGTCATGATGATCACTGGTTACCCCACGATTGAGAGTGCGGTCAAAGCGGTGAAGGCTGGCGCCGAAGAATATTTAACGAAGCCCTTTACCGATACCGAGCTCTTATCCGCTGTTAAACAAATTCTTGAAAAGCTTCATGCTCATAGAGCGATCAAGAGCCAATGGCCTCGGGCACTCGCTTCGCGTTACGGGTTTATTGGTGAGTCGGAGGTGATGCAGAGGGTGTTTCGTTTCATTTCGAAAGCCGCAGCCACCTCTGCGACCGTGCTCATCTTAGGAGAAAGTGGCACGGGGAAAGAACTCGTGGCCAGGGCAATCCATTATAACGGCCCAAGAAGTTCGGCCCCTTTTGTTCCTGTCAACTGTGGGGCCATTCCGGAAGAGTTGCTTGAAAGTGAGCTGTTCGGTTACATCAAGGGAGCCTTTACCGGGGCTACCGAAACGAGAGCAGGTTTCTTCCAAACAGCGGATGGCGGGACCATTTTCCTCGATGAAATCAGCGAGACAAGTCTTTCCATGCAAGTCAAGCTACTCCGTGTCCTTCAGGAAAAGGAAGTCTATATGGTCGGATCCACCCGACCCCTCAAGGTCGATGTGAGGATTCTTGCATCGACCAACAAAGACCCTGTGACTCTCTTAAAAAAAGGACTTTTCCGAGAAGACCTTTTTTTCCGCCTCAATGTCATTACAATTGATATTCCTCCCCTTCGGGATAGGGAGGATGACATCCTTCTGCTCACCCAACACGTTGCAACAAAATTTGCCAACGAATTGAGTAAACCGAAGCCTCGGTTTTCCGAGAATGCACTCCACGTCTTGCGAAGTTACCATTGGCCAGGTAACGTAAGAGAATTGGAGAACGTCATCCAGCGCCTTGTCGTCATGACAGAAGGGGACTTGATAGAGGTGCCAGATCTCCCTTCCTTAATGCGTTTTTCAGCCTTGCAAAAAATGGGGTTGAATCGCCCCCTTGCTGAAGTGGAAGCTGAATATATTCGTAATGTCCTTGCAAGCGTAAAGGGTAATAAAACAAAGGCGGCAGAAATTCTCGGGATCGACCGCAAGACACTTCGAGAAAAACTAAATAAGATCGAAAAAAAACCTTTCTCGTGAAGGAAAACTGGAGAGATTTACCCCGGCGGTTCAATTTTCCCCAATAAAATGACTACCTCCTGATCGCTTCTTCTCTCTTTTGTTTCCCTCTTTCCCAAATTTCAACTTTACCTAACCTCTTGATTTTTTTTCATATCTTTTGTCTTTTGAAATCCCTAAACAATATTCCATTTATATCATCATCGAATGGCAAGAAGATTGCTTTTGATCAATAAACGGATTGTCTAAAAAATAAATGAAGGGGGTCCAATATGAAGAAGATGGCTTATTCCCTCAAGGCAAAAAAGAAAGAAAACATTCCTTTCAATAGGCAATATCATGGGCTATGCTCCTGTTGCGAATTTTCGCTTACCTGCAGCTACGACAGGGATCCCAAAAATCCGGTTTTGCAGTGTGAAGAGTTTGGGGGCATTACCCGTTCTTCTGTGAGGGCTGGGAACTTAAAAAGTAATCCCATTTCAAACATTCGGAAGCCCACCTTAGCTCCCAAAATTTCTTTTCAACAATATAAGGGTTTATGCCTGACCTGTGAGGTAAGGGCCTCCTGCACTTATCCTAAACCGGAAGGAGGGGTATGGCACTGCGAAGAATTTAAATAGAGAGTAGAAAAGGCTTTGCCTCCAAATAAAAAAATTCCCATGGAAGAACCATTATGAATCCTGAGCATATCCTGAAAGTCATAGAGGATCATCGTGAGGGGGATCAAACAGGCATCATTTCAATCCTTGAAGAAATCCAGGCCAAATACAGTTATCTCCCCGAAGAGGCATTGAGGATCATCGCCCAAAAGCTGAGATGTTCTCTCGTCGATCTCTATGGGGTGGCTACCTTCTATAGGGCATTCAGTTTAAAACCAAGAGGGAAACATCTCATTTCTGTCTGTTTGGGCACGGCCTGCCATGTACGCGGAGGAGAAATGATCGCCTCCGAATTCCAGCGCCAACTTGAAATAAAACCTGGGGGGACAACCCCGGACAATGAAGTCACCCTGGAAACAGTGAACTGTCTCGGCGCCTGTGCCCTTGGTCCTATCGTTGTCGCAGATGGACACTACTTCTCGAACGTCACTTTACAAAGGGTGAAAGAAATTATCCATAAAACTCGGGCGGGTCTCGATCGTGTCGATATCCGGTCCGATGAAAGGATTTTTCCTGTTGAGGTAAGCTGCCCCCGTTGCAACCACAGCCTCATGGACAAAAATAAATATATTGACGGTTACCCATCGATCCGGGTGACGGTCTCCTTCAATCTAAAACATGGATGGCTTAGGTTATCATGCCTCTACGGCAGCTTCTCAGTGGATCATGAATATGAAGTTCCTCTGGACGAGGTGGTGAACTTTTTCTGTCCTTATTGTCACGCAGAGTTAAGGAGCTCCTCCATTTGCGGGGACTGCGGGGCTCCGATGGTGCCTTTGCTTGTGCGCGCGGGAGGCATGGTGCAAATCTGTTCTCGTCGGGGATGCAAGGGACATATGTTGGATCTGACAGGGGTTAATGTTTAAGGAAAAAGCCCATCCGAAGGAAAACCAGAGTTACAAGGAACGTTTATGGAGAAAGTTAAATCGGTCGATGAATTCTTGTTGCTTCATGACCGGCTGACGGCTGACAAAAATTCCAGTCTTCCCACTCTCATTATCCCAGCCGGAACTTGCGGTCAGGCAAGCGGGGCAAATGATCTGATCCGTATAACCAAAAGAGAGCTATTAAATAAAAAATTGACAGAAAAGATCAAACTTCGAATCACGGGCTGCCATGGATTCTGTGAAATGGAGCCATCAATTCTCATTGAGCCTTGGGGAGTTTACTACCCAAAAGTAGACCCAAAGAAGATGGTTGACATGGTGGAGGCCGTGGCAAAAGGAGAGGTGCTTAAAGACTTACTTTTTAAAGACCCAACCACCGGAAATCCGATAGAGAGGCAGACGGATATTCCCTTCTTCAAGAAGCAGGTTCGAACCCTTCTCTCCCGCAATGAGAAGGTCGATCCCATCCGTATTTATAATTATATCGAGAACAACGGCTATTTAGCGATGGCCAAGACGCTTTCCTCCAGCCATCCCCGTCGGGTGATCGAAGAGGTCAAGGCTTCTGGGTTACGGGGTCGAGGGGGAGCTGGTTTCCCAACGGGTTTGAAGTGGGAGAGATTGGCCAATCAGACGAACGGGAATGGAAAGTTCATCGTCTGCAATGCGGATGAAGGGGACCCCGGCGCCTACATGGATCGCAGTCTTCTCGAAGGAAATCCCCACAGCATCATCGAGGGGATGATCATCGGCGCTTATGGAACGGGAGCGACAAAGGGAATCATCTATGTCCGCAATGAATATCCTCTTGCCATCAAGCATTTGCTGATTGCCCTCCGGCAAGCAAATCAATTAGGGCTTTTAGGAGAGAATATTTTAGGAACCGGATTCTCTTTCGATATCAAAATGGTGCGAGGAGCCGGTGCATTTGTCTGCGGTGAAGAGACCGCCCTCATCAAATCGATTGAAGGAAAGATGGGTGAACCGAGACAACGCCCCCCGTTTCCCGTTGAGAAAGGGATTTATGGTCAACCCACATTGATCAATAACGTTGAGACCTGGGCAAATATTCCGATCATCATGGGGTTTGGAGCTGAGGAGTTTGCAAAAGTCGGGACGGAGCAGAGCACCGGCACCAAGATCTTCAGCCTGGTGGGGAGAATCAAGAATACAGGACTGGTCGAGGTGCCCATGGGCATTTCCATTGAAGAGATCGTAAATCAAATTGGAGGCGGGCCGATTCATCAGATGAAGATCAAGGCCGTTCAGACCGGAGGACCGTCGGGTGGATGCATCCCCGCTGAGATGTTCCATCTCCCTGTTGATTACGAGAGTTTGACGAAGGCAGGCTCCATTATGGGCTCGGGCGGAATGATCGTGATGGATGAGCATACCTGTATGGTCGACCTGGCCAAGTACTTTACAAAATTCTTGAAGGAGGAGTCATGCGGTAAATGTTTCATCTGCCGTAAAGGAACTCAGAGGATGTATGAGATACTTGATGACATCTCCGCCGGCAGGGGGACGCTGGAACACCTCAGCCTTCTTGAAGAATTAGGTCCCATCATAAAATATGCTTCACTATGCGGCCTCGGACAGACTTCACCGAACCCGGTGCTCTCCACCCTTCGATACTTCCGTGAAGAATACATCGAGCATATTGAGAAGAAACGATGCCCTGCAGGGGTTTGTAAAGACCTGATCACTTACACCATCAACGAAAACTGTACCGGATGCGGGCTCTGTTTAAAATCTTGCTCTGCAGAGGCGATTCGTGGAGAGAAGAAGGAACGACATGTGATTGATCCGAAGAGATGCATCAAATGCGGGGCCTGTCAAAGCGTCTGTAAATTTAATGCCGTGGAAACCAGGTAAAAAATGGAATGGATTCGTTGATGGATGAGGAGGACGGAGAAGATGATCACCCTTTATATCAATGGATTGCCTGTTTCGGTTGAAGAAGGGGCAACCCTCCTTGAAGCCGCCCAATTCATGGGATTTCCGATTCCCACGCTCTGCCATAAAGACGGCCTTTCACCTTATGGAGCTTGTCGCCTCTGTTTGGTGGAAATCGGAGAAGGACCCAAGGTGAAGTTGGTTTCCTCCTGCACCTATCCTGTCGAGGAAGGGCTCCAGGTCCGAACAGCCTCCTCACGGGTCATCCAGGCAAGGAGAATTATCCTCGAACTCCTGCTGGCCTCCTGCCCCCAGTCAAAGACAATTCAGGATCTTGCCTCCGCTTATGGAATTCAGAGGCAACGATTCAAACAGGAATACGAAAATTGCATCCTTTGCGGTCTGTGCGTCCGCATGTGCGAAGAGCAGATGATGGCCAAGGCCATCGGCTTTCGGAGTCGAGGGGAAAAGAGGAGCATCGGGACCCCTTTTGACATTCAATCGGAGGACTGCAGGCGATGCGGGGCTTGCCTCTATATTTGCCCTGCCTGTGAACTACGATGCACCTATACGGAACCCGAGAGGGCGATCTGTGGAGGCTGTGCCAACCTCAGGCCGCCCTGCCTCGAGAAAGAGGGGTTTGACGATATGATGTGTTATATGGCGCCCTGTATGGCCTGTGAAATAAAAAAGGATTGAGAAGAAGAAAGGAGCATGACAAATGTCATTATCTCGAATCAATGCGTCAGCGGCAACATTAACTAAAAACAGGACGGAAGGTTCGATTGTACATACCTCAGGGATGTGCGTGACATGCGTGGACGGTTGTATTGGAATGTGTGAGATCGGAAAATCCGCTTATCGAGGCCACGAAGTCATCTACCCACAACCGTTTGGAGTCATCACCACTGCTGGTGAAAAGATGTACCCGGTAGATTATTCCCATTTCAACATCATGGGCACGGTGGCCGGAGCCTATGGAATCAAACCTGATAGCGACAAGGCGGTCTTTCCGTCAGTCAATCTTGAGGTGTCGATCGGCTCCGATCGTGGAATAAAATTCCGTTATCCCTGGATCATCTCCGGAATTGGATCGACGGACATCGCTAAAAATAACTGGGAGGGGATAGCCATCGGATCCGCCCTTTCAGGAACAGGTCTCACCATTGGTGAAAATGTGGTCGGGATGGATCCCGAGGCGGTGATTGAGAACGGTCGTGTCATCGATACAAGCGACCTCAAACGTCGTGTCAAACTTTATAAAGACCACCAGCAGGACCATTACGGAGCGATTATTGTACAGGCAAACATAGAAGATACCCGTCTTAGCGTCCATGAGTATGCCATTGAAAAACTTGGGGTCGAATGCGTTGAACTCAAATGGGGGCAGGGGGCAAAAGACATTGGGGGAGAGGTGAAGATAAGGGATCTTAAAAAAGCCCAGATGCTTTCTGAAAGAGGATACATTGTTCTCCCCGATCCAAACGACCCCAATGTGATAAAAGCCTTCGAGCGTGGGGCTTTTAAAGAATTTGAACGCCATTCGAGAGTCGGGATGGTGACCGAGGAATCTTTCGCAAAAAGGGTTGATGCGTTAAGGAAAGCGGGCGCTAAATATATCTTTCTCAAAACGGGCGCCTATCGACCAACGGACCTTGCGTGGGCGATCTCTTTGGCCTCTAAATATAAACTCGATCTTCTCACCGTAGACGCTGCAGGAGGAGGAACAGGGATGAGCCCCTGGCGAATGATGAATGAATGGGGCATTCCACCGGTAGAACTCCATTCCCTTCTTTATCAGTATACAACCTCCCTTGCTCAAAAGGGGAAATATATCCCTCCATTAGCTGTTGGGGGAGGATTCACATTCGAAGATGGAATTTTTAAGGCCCTTGCCATGGGATCCCCCTTTGTGAAACTCGTGGGGATGGCCCGGGGTCCTATTGCCGCCGCCATGGTCGGCAAGACCATTGGCCGAACCATCGATAATCACCAGATTCCCGTTTACATCGAACGGTTCGGTCACACAAAAGAT
>Ga0154895_1009_pt4 | contig 10962 bp, 10 predicted proteins | sample Rifle2008BG19ft_FD_105867 | JGI IMG/M metagenome (GOLD analysis project Ga0154895, IMG submission 105867) | Deltaproteobacteria bacterium RBG_19FT_COMBO_46_12 | reverse complement strand
CGTTTAGGGAAGGGGAAAATGCGCAGCGCCAAGTCAACCCAGAATAAATCAAAAGCTTTATCCAGGAAAAAGTCGAAGCGTTGATTTTAAATTTGGTGAGGAGGAATAAAAATGGGACGTAAATTTGACCCCATCACATTAGAAATATTTTGGCGAAGATTGATTTCCATCGTCGACGAATCCGACAGCGCGGTGGCTCGGACAGCCTTCTCAAGCCTGCTCAGGGATGCTCACGACTATACTTGTATGTTCACAGACCAGAAAGGCAGAGAGCTTGCCCAAGGGTCCTTTGCAACCCCTGGCCAATCTGGAGCCATGGCCCTGGGAGTCAAAAATCTCGTCACCAAACTTCCTTTGGAAACTTACAAACCTGGAGATATATTCATCACCAATGACCCCTGGGCTCTTGCAGGCCATCTGAATGACGTTTGTGTCATGAGCCCCATCTTTTATAAAAATAAAGTGGTCGCTTTTACTGCCTGCGTCTTCCATCATTCTGACATTGGGGGTCGTGTCTCCTCAGACAACCATGATGTCTTTGAGGAAGGCCTCTTCATCCCCCTCGTCAAGCTCTACGACGGAGGAGTGCTCAATCAATCTGTGATGGATATGATCCGTTGGAATGTCCGGACACCCGATGAGGTGGTCGGAGATATCCGCTCCCAGATTGCGGCCAATCATGTCTGCAACGAAAAGATCTGTCAGATGTTAAGTGAAAATGATTTAGATAATCTGGAGGACCTGGCAGATCAAATTATCAGCCGCACAGAGAAAAGCATGAGGGAGGAAATTGAGAAGATCCCTGATGGCCTCTATCGGGCTAAGGGCAAAATAGAGCAGATGAAGGGGCAAGAGGATGTGGTGATTAAGGCAGCGGTCGAGGTAAAGGGAAGCGACATTACCGTTGATTTAGATGGATCTTCCTCCCAGGTGAATTGGGGTGGCAATGTCGTTTTCAACTTTACGTATGCCTATGTATTTATGGCCATGAAAAGCATGTTCGGTTCAGATATCCCCAATAACGATGGCTGTGCAAGACCCGTCAAACTGAAAGCCCCTGAGGGGAGTGTTGTCAACTGCAAATTCCCTGCAGCCGTCGCAGCTCGGCTCGTCATCGGGCATTTCATCACGGAAATCATTTACAGGGCCCTCTCTGGAGTCGCGCCCAATAAGGTGATTGCGGCAAGCGGTGGCACACCTGCCCAGATGAATGTGTTTTATGGAAAAAGGAATGATGCGAGACCGTGGCACTCGGTGATTATACGAGGGGGTGGAATGGGAGCCAGTTCCATCAGCGATGGCAACTATGTCTATATTTTCCCCGCCAATGGCGCGAATACACCTATTGAGATATTCGAAAGTGATACGCCTCTCATTGTTGAAAGAAGGGAGCTGCTCATTGATTCAGGCGGTCCTGGCAGGATGAAAGGAGGTATTGGGCAAAGGGAAGTTTTTAGAGTCCCCTCTGATCAGTATGCTCCAATTCCGCCTGTGAATTTAGGAATACAGGCGGGCAGACATATCCATCCTCCAGAAGGGCTCTTTGATGGTAAACAGGGGGCCAAAGCTCAATTCCTGGTGAATGGTATATCTGGAAATCCATACGGATTAACACAGCTCAAACCAGGTGATGTCGTGACCATCGATGCTGCTGGCGGAGGGGGCTGTGGAAATCCTTTAAAGCGTGAACCTGAAATGGTCGAGAGAGATGTGATCGAAGGATATGTCAGCCTTAAAAAAGCAAAAGAAGATTACGGGGTCGTCATCAATCCCGAGACCTTTAAGGTTGATATGGAGGCAACGAGGAAACTTAGGGGTGAACAGGAGTAAAGTTCGGAAACTCTGGCCCTGCTTTTTTAGGTCAAATCATAAACGGATCTATTCACATTGTACGATCTTTATCGAATCCCTTCCTTCTATGGACATGCCATCCACTGTATTTCCTTTTAGTATGCCTTGCGTATCGCCACATTGGAACCCGGTCGACCGAATCTTGAAATAGCAAACAACATCGTTAAAGCCATCGCCATTAACATCCTTTAGGCGTCGGTTGCAAGAGATCAGGCTTTCCTCATCTCCTGTGGACCCGAAGGTGAGGGATTTTTTATCTACCTGACTTGGAGCATCGAAGTCTTTTGTGGAGAGAATGGCAATGGGAATTCTCCCCCTATTTCTGGGATTAACACTGTTGGGGTCATACCCTGGTTTAATGTCGATGGTGGTTTCAAGAATGGGAGTTAAAAGGAAGGCCGAATAGATGGGGAAATTATAACAATTAGTGGTGCCATTTTCTTCATAGCACACCTTTTGGAATTGACCATCACGGACTCCATAGCCTACGATTTGCCCACTATTATTGATATCTGTTGCGACCATTAATTCCCAGCCAGAATTCGAAGGGATAAGAGTGTTGAGATCCGTCATCACCTCATTGTCGTATAGAAAAGCATGATCAATATGACTGTCACCCCACGGGCGATCAACGTAGCCAATGTCACTGTGGCCGACAATCTGACACCTCTCATTGATAGCAAGAGGCTTAGTGTTTCCTGAATCGCCAAGATCTCCGAGAACAATGAGTTCGCTTTCTCTATAGAGAAATGCTCCTTCCAAGCCATCACCCCATGAACCCCAACCGACGAATTCACCATGGTCATTAATATCAAGAGCGCCGCCGAAGATATTTAGCCTCTCTATCACCCCTCCACTATAAAGGAAAACCCCCCCATCACTTTCGTTGCCTATTACCATTCCGTAATTATTGATGGCCAAGGCCTCACTCTGTTCATCAGGATCTATGTCTTCCATCACGCCATCGCCGTAAAGGTAAGCATGAAAATTTGAGCCAACATACGCTGTATTAGCCGAACCCACCACTTGGCCGATATCGTTAATACCATTTGCCCAGGATTGAGCCCTGGGGTCCAATGAAATAGTGCCAAGGTCGATCAACGCGCCATTGCTATAAATGAAGGAGCGAACGGTAGAGTCGCCATTAATTTCTGTATTATAATACCCAACGACTTGACCGAGATTATTAATATCGTAAGGATTAATGGGGCCCATTTCAGTAATCGTCCCCTTGTAATAGATAAAGCCATGGTAAGATGCATCGCCTGGAATTTGAGATGTACCAACAACCTGACCAAGGTCATTAATGGCTTGAGCAGTGCTCCAAGTGCCGCCGAGGGTGAGATGGGTGATGGTGTATTGATGGAGGGCGGTGGCCCAAGAACTAGTAAAACACACAAAACAAAATACCAATAATACCAAAATCACTTTTGAGCCATTCCTTTTCATCTTCTTATCCTCCTTTCCAATGATGGCGGTTTTAAATAATTATAGTAACGTCATAAATAAGTTGACGTCCGCGCAGTGTCATTGCGAACGCCTGCCTACCCTGCCTACCGGCAGGCAGGTGCAGGCAGGCAATGACTACTTTCTTGAGGAGTTCACTATAATGTGTTTGCATTTGGATGATAACTTTGAGCATTTTCCATGCCAGTTTTCGTAATCGTTAAAAGAATGTTGGAAACCAATAAGTTCCTCAATATGTTATAGATTTTCAGAAAGGTATTTTGAAAAACCAACCCTTTTAAAAGTGTAATCGTTTTACCCAAAAATACCGTATTCCTTCCACTAAATTTAATGATGCTTTTTCGATTTCTTGAATGGTCCCCCGGTAGGGGGCTTCGGGTTCAAATTCCTTGGCGGGTTGAGCCCCTGCCCCCTTTTATTTTTCATCTCTTCGCAATGGACGGTAAAAACAATGCAATATCAGGAAAGATCATGATGACCGCCATGGTGATAACATCGATGATGACAAACGGTATGCTTGCCCTATAAATCTCTCCCATGCTATGGTGTGGGGCCACGGCCTTCATCGTATAAAGGACTAACCCATCGGGTGGGGAGATCGTTGCCATTTCCATATTGATTAAAAGGACAGAGCAAAAGGGTAAGGGATTAATCCCTAATTGGCGGATGATCGGCATATAAATAGGCAAGGCGACCATTAAGATAGAGAGTGGCTCCATAAATGTTCCAAGAAGAACCAGAATAAACTGCATGAGGATGATAACAACGATAGGGGGTAAGGGAAGGCCGACAGCTAACTGGACAAGGTTCTGGCTTGCCCCTGTATAGGCAAGTAATTGTGAAAAGGCAGATGCCCCGCTCAGGATCATGAACATCATGACGGTGATCTTTACACTATTTACTATAGACCTTTTTAATATTTCACCTCTGAAACCTTTATAAAAAAAGGCAAGAATAAAACAGACCAGTGCTCCCACTGCAGCGGATTCTGTTGGAGTTGCAACTCCGAATATAATCAAACCAATTACGGCAAAAATGACGAGACCTAAGGGTAGAAGGAACTTCACACTTAATACTATCTTTTCGTGGAAAGAAACCTTGTCGATCTCATGCTGTGGCGCGAGCTCCGGTTGTAGAATACATCGAATAATAATATAAAGAGCAAACAAAGCAGCCATTAAAAGACCCGGGAAGATGATGGAAAGAAGAAAATCCCCAACAGAAATTTGAGCGAGACAGGCAAGTAAAACACCCAGGGCACTGGGTGGGATCATCGCAGCGAGGGTCCCACAACCCATGATCGGACCCAGGGTGATTTGAGATTTATATCCCTTCTTCTCCATTTCGGGTAATAGGGTCTGTCCGAGCATGGCACAGCCTGCCATAGAGGAACCGGAGAGTGTGGCAAAGATAACACCCCCTACAACCGCTAACAGGCTCAATCTCCCGGGTACTCTTCCCATCCACTTCTCCAGGGTCTCCATCATATTTTGAGCAATCCCGAAGAGAAACATGATTTCTCCCATAAGGAGAAAAAGTGGGACTGGAAGAAGAGAAAAGGAACTGATCGAGCGAAAGATGCTCAGGATTAATTGTGTCAGCCCGATTTCTCCCCAAAAAATATACCCAAAGAGAATATTGACAAAAAGAAAAGAATAAGCGACAGGAACCCCTAAAAAGAAAAGGAAGATCAATGAGGAAAGGATGATAATAAATAAAGTAACCCAATCCATTCAACGCCTATTAGGATCGAAGAGAGCAGAGAACATAGTGTTAAATAGTCTTGTAGTCACATAGTCTCACAGTCTTGTAGTTTATAGACTAAGCGACTATAAGACGACACGACCATACAACTATTTAGCTCCATGCTCTATGCTATTGAGTAATAAATAATTTACGGATCTTTAGCAAAACCTCCAGAAACAGAGGGAGGCTTCCAATCGGGATGACAATAATGATCAGGGCAATGGGGGTTTCGATGACCGTCGGATTAAAAACCCCCCGCTTAAAATGATCGAAGGCCGTGTAAAAACCATAGTAGATCAGCACAACAGAAACGATCCCCACGAAAAAATAACTGACTCCACTTAATATCTTTTTCTTTCTTCCAAAGATCTGACTGGTGAAGACATCAATCACCACATGGCCGTTTTCCTTAAATACCCATGCCATTCCAAAAAAAGTAATATAGAGAAGCAGTATTTCCGTAACCTCTGTTCCCCACAACAATGGAGAATTGAAGAAATATCTCAATGTCATGTCAAGACAAACGGTAACCACAAGCCCGGCCATCATGAGGGAGGCGATCAACACAAGGATTTTATTGAAACCCGTCACCAAGCTTTCCAGGGCGATAAAAATTCTATTGATCATTTCCACCGGACCTTTAAAGGGATGCAGGGGGACCCCCCCTTGACACAAGAAATCATTGCAAAATACTCCATTAGCAATGACCCATTAGCAATTTAGCATAATGCTAACTTTGCATTGCTAATTTTCCAATTTGCATTGATATTTTGATATATTAAGGATAACCCATGAGTTTTCTCAATGTCTTTACTTCCTCGGGAACTTTTTTCTCAAGATCCTCCAAAAATGCATCATTAGCTGTGTCAAGATATTTCTTTTCATCCGCAACCGAAAATTTAATCCTTTTTACGCCCAGTTTGTCCATCTCTTTTTTCTCTTTGTCTATCTCCTTCTCAAAATAGGCCTTCATCTCCGACTCATAATTGATGGTAATGTTCAGCAATTTATCTTGAACCATTTTGGGAAGTTTGTTCCACACATCCAGATTCACAAGGACAAAGGTATTCTGTCTCGCATAGAAAGGAATATCGATGACATTCTTGACATATTCAAGCCATCCCCACTCTCTCGGCCCGATCGTTGGCCATCCAAACCCATTGACGACGCCCCTCTGCAAAGCCGTGTAGGTCTCTCCAAATTGGACGGTGACAGGAACCATTCCCAATTTCAACATCATTTTGTCATACTTCGCAGCCGTTCTCATCTTCAGGCCCTTAAGATCTTCGAGTCCCCTCACCTCTTTTTTCACATAAAGATAAAAAGGATCATATAACCAGGTTCCCAAGAGCATCATATTAATCTTCTTATGTCTTTCAACAAAGTAATCCCAGACGCCCCCTTTTTCTCTTTCTTTTTTAAAATCGTACTTTGAGAGAGAGATTGTATCTCCTTCGGGAAGGATCCCTGTATAATAGGCTGCCGGCAAAAAACCGATCTGGAAAATACCCTTCCGGACCGCCTCGGGTTGTTCAAAGGGTGGCATCACCTCCGGCCCGCCAAGCCATGTTACTTTTATGGACTCTTTAAGTTCAGCATTCACCTTGTCGATCCACACATGAATCATCGCACAGAGGCGATGATCCTTTGGTAAAAAGGAGACCCCTTTTAGCTCCATGGGCTGGGCTAAAAGGGTGGAAACACTAAAAATACTTAGAACAATGAAACCCAACAGAATCCATGAACCGACGAACACCTTTCTCATTTTCATTATCCTCCTTTCTCCTTTCTCGTTAAAAATGGATTTGATAAAATACCATATTCAACGCTTCTCCCTTTATCTTGATTTTATAAAACAGTTCATTATATCCTTATTCGTAAGGTTTCCCATCATATTTCAGACATCAGGAGTTGTCAAGACCATTCAAGGGACCATTCAAGGGAAGGTTGTAATCCCTTAGTCTAAGGAGGTTTTGGAGATCTGGCGGAGATGCTGGAAAAACTTTATAGTGCCGCCTATCAATGGACTCTACCGAGATAAAATAACTTTTACAAGGCTGAGGGAGGCTGCAACCATTATTACCCATTACTGGAGGATTTAAACGGTGAAGGAAAGATCAATGAATAATGAGATGTTAAAAGAACTAAATTTTGTTCAAGAAAAAGGAGGCCTCTTTTATAAGGAGGTCCGTTACCTTCTCATCCGACCTGAAACTCTCATCTCATTTCAGAAAGCTGTTGAGAGGGAACTTGGTGTAAAGGCCAATCAAATTCTATTTGAAAGTGGATTTACAGGAGGCGCGCTTTCTTCGAAAAGATACCAGGAAGTTTTTTCCTTTTCAGATGAAGAGATCGTTCGTTTTATGATCAGCATGGGGTCTCAAATTGGTTGGGGACGATTTGAACTTGAAAAATTCGATCCTGTTCAGAAAAAATTGATTATTAAAGTCTTTCACTCCCCTTTCGCCGAGGCTTATGGGACTTCAACATCAGGGGTCTGCCATTTCATTCGAGGCGTAATGGCTGGTATGGCTTCAACCATTTTCCAAAAAACTGTCATATCAAAAGAATTATCCTGTCTTTCAAAAGGAGACCCATGTTGCAGATTCGAAATAATGTGATAGGTTTCACTTGACTCTATTACCCTTTTTTTATACGATGTGTTTGGATAAATGAGGAGAAAGAAAAATGGGAAAAAGTTTCATGCCGAAAATCAGAACGGAAAGGGAATTGAGGCGAATTCAATTGGAGGGACTCCAGTGGACGGTGAATCATGTTTATAAGAATTCCGAATTATATCGAAAACGATTCGATGAAGCTGAGGTAAAACCCAAGCATATTAAGTCTTTAAAAGATATAGCTAAACTTCCTCTTACTACCTCTAAAGATCTACAGGAAGGATATCCTTTTCCCTTAAGATCAACTCCATTTGAAAAGATTGTCCGAATCCATGCCTCCTCTGGAACGACCGGAAAAAGAAAAGTCCTTTGCTACACCCATAAGGACATTAACGATTGGGCCAATATGTTTGCCCGCTGCTATGAAATGGCCGGATTGACAACAAAGGATCGGGTTCAGATTGCAGTGGGGTATGGCGTCTGGACGGCTGGAGTGGGTTTCCAATTGGGCGTCGAACGGTTGGGGGCCATGGCCATCCCCATCGGCCCGGGCAATATCGATATGCAATGTCTGTTCTTAGAAGATTTTCAATCAACTGCTTTATGTTGCACTGCCTCGATGGGAATCCTCATGGCAGAAGAAGTGGAAAAGAGACGCCTGAGGGATAAAATCGCCCTTAAAAAACTGATTATGGGCTCTGAACGTTCAAGCGATGCCCAGAGAAAGAAGATGAAGGAACTTCTTGGAGTTGAGCACGTTTTCGATATTCCCGGACTCACAGAACTTTATGGACCGGGAACAGGGCTGGACTGTATTTACCATGAGGGTATTCACTATTGGGCGGACTACTACATTCTCGAAATTCTCGATCCTGAAACATTGCAACCTGTTCCACCTGGAGAGATTGGAGAAATGGTGATTACGACTCTCCGGAAAGAAGCCGCACCTCTTGTCCGCTACCGAACCAGAGATCTTACTAAAATCATTCCAAAAAGATGCTCTTGCGGTTCTATCCTCCCGATGCATGACCGATTGCTGGGACGTTCAGACGATATGTTTATTATCAGGGCAGTGAACATCTACCCTGGCCAGATTGACCACATCCTATCCAACACAAAAGGCGTAGGGAGCGAATACCAGATCCACCTCGACCGAAAAGAGGATGGTAAGGACTATATGACGATTAAGGTAGAAAGGGTGGAGAGTGGTAATTCAGCAGAAGATCCGGCATTAGCCAATTTGATTGAAGGAATGGTTAAAAAGCAGATTCTGGTCAGCGGGAAAGTAGTAATTGTTGATTATGGGACTCTTCCGAGATCGGAGCGAAAGAGCAAACGAGTCTTTGATAACCGCGGTGTCTAATTTTCCTCAGAGGAGGTGGTGGAACTTAAAAAAAACTTGACGAGAGGGTGATATATTGTATACAGTATACTATAAATGGAATCAATTTAAACTCAGGAAGGAGGACTAAAAAAATGAAACAAAAGAGTATATCCATGATGGCTGTGGGATTAATGTTAGCCCTTTTATTGGGGGCCAGTTTTTGGGCCATTCCAGCCCAAGCGCAAATCAAATTGAGTTATGCAAACTTTCCACCCGCTCCAACCTTTCCTTGTGTCCAGATGGAGAGGTGGAAGACGGAAGTAGAGAAGAGGACTGCAGGAAAGGTAAAGGTGGACACTTATCCCGGCAGCACGTTACTCAATCCAAAGAACATGTTCGACGGGGTCATTGCTGGGACAGCCGATATTGGTTGCCTTGCCACCTCTTATCAACCAGGAGCTTTTCCTGTGGTGGAAGCGGTAGACCTTCCTCTCGGATGGCCTAATGCGACAGTGGCAAGCGTTTCTCTCTATGATCTGGTGGACAAATATAAACCTAAAGAATTCGAAAAGGTGAAGGTCATCACCATGTTCACCTGTCCCCCGGCAAACATCATGTCCATGAAAGCGATCCGCAGCCTGGCCGATATCAAAGGCTATGAATTAAGAGCTTCAGGAACGGGTGCAAAGATTCTTGAACTCCTTGGAGCCGCGCCCGTTGCCATGCCACAATCCGATGTTCCAGAGGCGCTCCAGAAGGGGGTCATTAAAGGCAATGTCTCATCTATGGAGGTGTTGAAGGATTTCAAATATGCTGAGTACTGCCGCCATGTGACCAGCAATGTCAACCTCTTCGTCGTCTCCTTCGCCGTGGTCATGAACCAGGCTAAATGGAATTCCCTGCCGGATGATGTGAAAAAGGTAATCGATGACCTCCGAAGAGAACAGGCCATCTGGACCGGCCAGTATGTGGACGATCATGTCAATAATTCCCTGAAATGGTCTAAAGAAACCTATAAAGATTTCCAGATGTACACCCTCCCAAAAGAGGAACTTGCCAAGTGGTATGCCCTCCTGAATCCAATGATGGGTAAGTATCTAAAGGATTACGAAGCGAAGGGATTGCCGACCAAAGCGATCCTTGATGATGTGATGAAATTCAAAGACAAATACAGCAAAGAATACACCAAGTGATCTTTACAAACCCCTTTCATCATCCCCTCAATCTCCCCTTCATGGAAGGGGGATTGAGGGGGTTAAATGAAGGAGTCACTCGTGATAGGAACACTGGAAAAAATCAGCAATGTCTTGAACAAATGGTTTGTCTGGGTGGGAGGAGTTGCCCTTTTGCTCATGATAGGCATCGCCTGCGCCAATATGCTCCTGCGGCCTCTGGGATCTCCTCTCAAAGGGGCTTATGAACTGGTGGGATTCTTAGGGGCAATGACTGTCGCCTTTGCATTGGGTTATGCCCAGATCACCAGAAGCCATATTGCTGTCGATATCCTGGCCACCCATTATTCAAAACTAACCCAACGGGTGATGAATGTGATCAGTTCATTCCTATGCACGATCTTCTTTGTTCTGGTGGCCTGGCAAACCGCTGTATTTGCAACCACTATTTGGAAACGTGGTGAGACTTCAGAGACATTAAGAATCATTTACCACCCTTTCGTTTATTTAGTAGCCCTCTGCTGCCTGCTCCTTGCCTTTGTTCTTTTCATTGATTTTCTGAAATCACTTGCTCCTGAGAAAGGAGAAGAGTAGATGATCGGGATTATTGGTATCATCATCCTTCTCTTTGTGATGATCGTCCTGAAGATGCCTGTTGGTTTCTCAATGGCAGTTGTGGGTTTCGGCGGGCTATGGTATGTGACAGGGTTGAATTCCGCTCTCTCCATGATGGGTACCGAGACGTGGTCAAATTTTTCATCCTATGGCCTCACCGTCATTCCCC
>Ga0154895_1216_pt5 | contig 11026 bp, 5 predicted proteins | sample Rifle2008BG19ft_FD_105867 | JGI IMG/M metagenome (GOLD analysis project Ga0154895, IMG submission 105867) | Deltaproteobacteria bacterium RBG_19FT_COMBO_46_12 | reverse complement strand
TTAATCAAATAGGGAAAGGGTTGGCTTCTCTCCTATGGGTATGGCTCCTTTTTAGCCTTCTTTGTTTCAGTCTTTTTATCGTGGTCGAACTCCATTCTCCTTCTCCCCTGGTGGACCTCAACTTTTTCAAAAAAAAGCTCTTTATCTCCTCTCTTGGAGCAAGCTTCTTTTCTTTCTGGATTCACGCCGCCCATATCTTCGTCATCCCCTTCTTCCTTCAGAATATCATGGGGTTTTTACCCACTAAAATAGGGATGCTTGTCTTTCCTGTTGCCCTCACGGTGATGGTCATGGCTCCTTTGGGGGGGAGATTTTCCGATCGGGTTGGGGTCAGAATTCCTGCGACCGTGGGTTTGATCATCACGTCCCTAACCATTTTCTCGTTTACTTTTTTAAAGCCGGGCGCAAATGATCTTGACATTTTATGGAGGCAGGTTGTTCTCGGCATCGGGATCAGCCTTTTCAATCCTGCTAATAATAGCGCCATCATTGGCTCTTTGCCCCGGGAGAAATTGGGTCTGGCTTCAAGCTTTTTAGCCCTTTCAAGAAATTTGGGGATGGTGATCGGAATCGCCTTTGCGGAGATGGTCATTGCTTTAGGACCGCCTGTCGCCCCATTGGGACAGGAAAAGGCATGCCTTTCTCTGGAGTGCATTCAGAATGTTTGGAAGCTCCTTCTCATCATCGGGTTAGCAGGAATCCTTGTCTCTTGGACAAGAGAGAGCAAACCCCGTTAGAAAGGGCAGGGCATCGTTACCGTTGCCTTTAGACGAGGCCCTTATTTTCTAACTATACACAGCGTCATTAATCATAACAGAGCACGTCATTCCCGCGAAAGCGGGAATCCAGAAAAACACTGGATTCCGGGTCAAGCCCGGAATGACAAACCGGCTAACATTTATGTCGTCATATATAAGTCGAGGGATTGACTTTTTAGGGATTTCTTGAAAAAATAAAGTCTGGGTCTTCGTTATTATCCCACTTTGGAAAAGGGGGATGGAGGGGGATTTTAAGAACAAATGCTCTCTTATGATAAACAGTTGAAAGGATTGTCGCAGCATCTCAGAAAAAATATGACCGATGCTGAAAACAGGTTGTGGTTAAAATTGAGACGAAAGAGGGGAAGAGAAAAGGCAGAAATGCCCCAATCGATTACGCGAAAATCCTAAATTCTAAAGGAGGCTTTCGTGAAACGTTCGGATGGAAGAGGACTGAAGTCTTTGAGATCGGTAAAGATTACGAGAAATTATTTGAAGCATGCTGAGGGATCGGTCCTCATCAAAATAGGGGATACAAAAGTTATTTGTTCGGCTAGCGTAGAGGAGAGGGTCCCGCCATTTTTAAGGAATACTGGAAAGGGTTGGGTCACCGCAGAATATTCCATGCTTCCTCGTTCAACGCATACCCGCACTTCCAGGGAGAAAGGCGGGGGAAATGGCCGTGCCTTTGAAATCCAGAGGTTGATCGGACGTTCTTTAAGGTCTGTGACGGACCTCAGCGCATTCGGAGAGAGGACCCTCTGGATCGATTGCGATGTGATTCAAGCGGATGGAGGAACAAGGACAGCATCCATCACGGGGGCCTATGTCGCTTTAGTGGATGCTTTTCGAAAGATGATGAAGAATGACTTAATCGAAGAAATCCCGGTTAAAGATTCTGTTGCCGCCATCAGCGTCGGGAAAGTGGAAGGGGAAGTCCTTTTGGATTTAAATTATGAAGAGGATTCCAAGGCCGAAGTGGATATGAATGTGGTGATGACCGGGGCGGGTAAATTTGTTGAAATCCAAGGCGCTGCGGAGGGAGGGGTTTTTACAAAAAAAGAGATGGACGAATTGGTGAAAATCGCCCAAAGGGGGATTCGTGTCCTCACGAGAATTCAGAAAAAGTCGCTGGAAGGGAAGGGACAGGATTAATATTAGGAAAAAATTAGAATTGATTGTCGCCACTCGGAACAGAGGAAAGATTCGCGAAATTCGAGAGGCCTTGAAAGGATTGGGCATTCGAATCTATGCATTAAGCGATTTTGATGGGGTCGCTGAAATCAAAGAAGATGGTAAGAGTTTCACTGAGAATGCCCTGAAAAAGGCCTGGTTCTATTCAAAGGTTTTTGGGAAATTAACCCTTGCGGATGATTCTGGATTAGAAGTGGAGTGCTTGAAAGGAATGCCAGGCATCTATTCTGCGAGGTATGCGGGGGAGAGGGCGTCGAATAGAGAAAATAATTATAAACTCCTCAAAGAAATGGAGGGAATTCCGCTTTCAAAAAGAGGAGCGAGATTTAAATGTGTCATGGCTTTGGTGTCTCCTGATGGGAAAGAAGCCATGACAGAGGGGTCCTGTAAGGGTAAAATTGGAATGAGGGAAAGGGGAAGGAGAGGATTCGGATACGATCCCCTTTTCATTCTTCCAAAATATGGAAAGACGATGGCCCAGCTTCCCCTCAAAGAGAAAAACAGGATCAGCCATCGAGGAAAAGCCTTAAGGAGACTGAGAAAGACCATTCGTATTTTTATAAAGATGGTTGTCTGATATTTAAGGATGTGTTAAATAGTGAATCAATTAACTAGTGTAGTGTTACAATAACGGCTTTACAATAATTTTGGAACTGTCATTCCCGCGAAAGCGGGAATCCAGATTGAAAACACTGGATTCCGGGTCAAGCCCGGAATGACAAACCGGCTAACATTTATGTCGTCATATATAAGTCGAGGGATTGACTTTTTAGGGATTTCTTGAAAAAATAAAGTCTGGGTCTTCGTTATTATCCCACTTTGGAAAAGGGGGATGGAGGGGGATTTTAAGAACAAATGCTCTCTTATGATAAACAGTTGAAAGGATTGTCGCAGCATCTCAGAAAAAATATGACCGATGCTGAAAACAGGTTGTGGTTAAAATTGAGACGAAAGAGGGGAAGAGAAAAGGCAGAAATGCCCCAATCGATTACGCGAAAATCCTAAATTCTAAAGGAGGCTTTCGTGAAACGTTCGGATGGAAGAGGACTGAAGTCTTTGAGATCGGTAAAGATTACGAGAAATTATTTGAAGCATGCTGAGGGATCGGTCCTCATCAAAATAGGGGATACAAAAGTTATTTGTTCGGCTAGCGTAGAGGAGAGGGTCCCGCCATTTTTAAGGAATACTGGAAAGGGTTGGGTCACCGCAGAATATTCCATGCTTCCTCGTTCAACGCATACCCGCACTTCCAGGGAGAAAGGCGGGGGAAATGGCCGTGCCTTTGAAATCCAGAGGTTGATCGGACGTTCTTTAAGGTCTGTGACGGACCTCAGCGCATTCGGAGAGAGGACCCTCTGGATCGATTGCGATGTGATTCAAGCGGATGGAGGAACAAGGACAGCATCCATCACGGGGGCCTATGTCGCTTTAGTGGATGCTTTTCGAAAGATGATGAAGAATGACTTAATCGAAGAAATCCCGGTTAAAGATTCTGTTGCCGCCATCAGCGTCGGGAAAGTGGAAGGGGAAGTCCTTTTGGATTTAAATTATGAAGAGGATTCCAAGGCCGAAGTGGATATGAATGTGGTGATGACCGGGGCGGGTAAATTTGTTGAAATCCAAGGCGCTGCCGAGGGAGGGGTTTTTACAAAAAAAGAGATGGACGAATTGGTGAAAATCGCCCAAAGGGGGATTCGTGTCCTCACGAGAATTCAGAAAAAGTCGCTGGAAGGGAAGGGACAGGATTAATATTAGGAAAAAATTAGAATTGATTGTCGCCACTCGGAACAGAGGAAAGATTCGCGAAATTCGAGAGGCCTTGAAAGGATTGGGCATTCGAATCTATGCATTAAGCGATTTTGATGGGGTCGCTGAAATCAAAGAAGATGGCAAGAGTTTCACTGAGAATGCCCTGAAAAAGGCCTGGTTCTATTCAAAGGTTTTTGGGAAATTAACCCTTGCGGATGATTCTGGATTAGAAGTGGAGTGCTTGAAAGGAATGCCAGGCATCTATTCTGCGAGGTATGCGGGGGAGAGGGCGTCGAATAGAGAAAATAATTATAAACTCCTCAAAGAAATGGAGGGAATTCCGCTTTCAAAAAGAGGAGCGAGATTTAAATGTGTCATGGCTTTGGTGTCTCCTGATGGGAAAGAAGCCATGACAGAGGGGTCCTGTAAGGGTAAAATTGGAATGAGGGAAAGGGGAAGGAGAGGATTCGGATACGATCCCCTTTTCATTCTTCCAAAATATGGAAAGACGATGGCCCAGCTTCCCCTCAAAGAGAAAAACAGGATCAGCCATCGAGGAAAAGCCTTAAGGAGACTGAGAAAGACCATTCGTATTTTTATAAAGATGGTTGTCTGATATTTAAGGATGTGTTAAATAGTGAATCAATTAACTAGTGTAGTGTTACAATAACGGCTTTACAATAATTTTGGAACTGTCATTCCCGCGAAAGCGGGAATCCAGATTGAAAAAACTGGATTCCGGATCAAGTCCGGAATGACAACATTGTAAAGTCATTGCTGAAACACTAAACTAGTTAGTTTTTGATCTCTTTCGCCTTACGCCTTACCCCTGACGCTTTACGTTCTATTAATCGATCACCGCATCTAAGGCGGCCAGATTCAATTCTTTTTCAAAGTTCCTCTGCTGCGAGGCAGCGTTCCTGCAAGCAATCACGCAGGACCCGCACCCCTGACAGAGCGATCCGATCACTTCTGCTTTGACTTCCTCTTCATTCAGGACCCTTGCCCCATAAGGACATACCGTCACGCAGAGACCACAGCCGCAGCAGAGCCTTTTGATTACATAAGCCAAATAGGCTTTTTCTTCTATGGCTTCTTTGGACAAAAGCGCACCCGCCCGGGCAGCCGCCGCATTCCCCTGAGAGATCGCATCTTCAATAAAATTAGGCGAATGGCAGAGGCCACAGAAGAATTTTCCACGGTCCACTGAATCAAGAGGAGCGGATTTTGGGTTGGCCTCCATGAAAAAACCATCGGGATTGAGATCCACATCGAAGATCTTCGCCAACTCCTTATGGTCATTCGGTTCAATTCCAGCGCTGAGGACAACCAGATCTGCGGGAAGGGTTATAGGACTGTTCATCGCAGGATCGAAAAGAGCGGCTTGAAGGCTTCCACCTTGAAGAGCAACCTTCGGCTTATTTTCCAGGTCGTACCGAATGAAGATCACACCCTTTTCTCTCGCTTCGGTATAATAGGTTTCATAAAACCCGTAAGTCCTCACGTCGCGGTAGAGCACATAGATATTTATATCCGGGTCTTTTTCCTTCAATTTCAGGGCATTCTTCACCGCATGACCACAACAGATGCGACTGCAGTAGGGATGTTCTTCATCTCTGGAGCCAACGCATTGAATCATCACCACCGAATGAACATCTTTCAACCCTTTATCGTTTAGATGGATCATCTTCTCCAATTGCCTTTGTGTCACCACCCGCGAGTCTTCTCCATAGAGGTATCCTTGGGGAGCGATCTCCTTCCCGCCGGTGGCAAGGATTAATGCTCCATGGTCAAGGATCTTTTCTTCATTCTGATGACGAATCTTCGTTTGATAATGGCCATTCTTCTTTTCAAACCCAAGAACCTCTGCTTCAGAATAGAGATGGATGGATGGATTACCTTCCACACTCTTGATGAGTTGACTTAAAAGGTCTTGAGGGTTTGATCCCTTCAAGGTGTAGAAGGATTCTCTCAAGTTTCCTCCCAGCTCTTTTCTTTTCTCGACCAAATATACTTCGTATCCTTGTTCTGCCAAATGAAGAGATGTGGTCATGCCGGTGAGACCTCCACCCACTACCAATCCCTTTTTATCGATCTTTTGTTTCCCTTTTCGAATAGGTTGAAATCGCTTCACTCTTTCCACTGCCATTCTGATCAGAGACATCGCCTTCTCGGTGGCTAAATTGGGATAATCCTTATGGACAAAGGCGCATTGTTCCCGAATATTCGCATACTCAATGAGGTAGGGATTAAAACCCATTCCTCTCACCATCTCTTCCATAGGCCCCCGAATTTCTCGATGAGAACAACCGGCGATAACGATCCGGTTGAGCCCTTCTTCTCCGATTCTCTTTTTGATGAGATCCAAATCTTCTGGAAGGCAGGCTAAACCCACCTCCTCAATGTGAACCACCTCTCTCAGTAATTTTGTTCCTAAGATGAGATCGAAAAACGATAGGCTTTTCTTTAACTCCTCACCACAATGGCAGAGGAAGACCCCTATTTTAGGAATCTCCGCACCCAGAGCCCCTTCCATCGGATATTCTTTTTGCGGTTGAGGAAGGCGATTGGGAATAAGAAAGGATGCCGCCGATGCCGCAGCGCTTGATCCTTCTACGACAGTCTCCGGAATGTCTCGGGGGCCACGAAATGCTCCTCCCACGAAAATTCCTTCTACCGAGGTTTGGGCAGGATCAAACTCATCGGCCTGGCAAAAACCCTGCTGATTCAACTGGACGCCCATTTTCCCTGCCAGATCTTTAATCCCCTGCGGAGGTGTAAAACCGACAGAAAGAACGACGGCGTCAAATTCCCTCTCTTCAAAAGTCCCATCTTCTTTGACATAAGTGATGAGAAGATTTTTCGTCTGCTGAAGTTCTTTAATCGAAGAGATGGCACTCCGGACATATTCAATTCCATAATCGGTCTTTGCCCTCTCATAATACCGTTCATAGTCTTTTCCCATCGGTCGAATATCCATATAGAAAAAAGTGACTCCAAGGCCGGAAGATCTGTCTTTGGCTATCATGGCCTGTTTGGTGGCGTACATGCAGCAAATAGTGGAACAGTGATCCTGACCACAGGAGGGGGCCCTTGACCCCACGCACTGGATAAATGCAATCTTCTCCATCTTTTTCCCATCGGAGACCCGAACCGGCAATCCCTGCGTCGGACTTGACGTGGAGAGCAATCTCTCAAACTGAACGCTCGACATCACATTCTCATACCGCCCAAAACCATACTCCCCTTTCCTCTGGGCGATAAAGGGTTCAAATCCAAATCCCAGGAGAATCGCTCCGGCCTCAATATTTTCTTGTTCTTCTTTCATGTTGAGATCGATCGCCCCTGGGCTGCAGACCTTCTCACATTCCCCACATCGGACACATGTTTTGGGATCGATCACTAAACTGTGAGGGATGGCTTGGGGATAGGGAAGGTAGATTGCTTTTCGTTTCTCCAGACCTCCGCCAAATTCTCTCTCCACCTCCACAGGACAAACCTTGATACAGGCTTCACAAAGGGTGCAACGTTTCGGATCGACGAATCGGGGTTTTCGAAGGATAGTGACATTAAAATCTCCCCCCTTTCCCTCAACCTTCGTCACTTCTGAATAGGGCAACAATTCAATATTGTCATGAAGATGACATTCATAAATCGGGCAGAAAGCAGGGGGTGTGGGGCTCATAAAGCAGACTCCACAGGAGTTGGTTGGGAAAGTCTTATCCAACAGCGGAAAATAGCCGCCAATCGCTGGTCCCTGTTCCAAAAGGAATACCTTTATCCCCATCTCCGCTAAAAGAAGCGCGGATTGCATTCCTGCAATCCCTGCGCCGATCACCAACGCTGATCCTTTATCACCCCTCATCTTCTCTTGTCCCATGCTTATCCTCTATTTTAAAATTCGAAATTCGAATATCGAAATCCCTGCCTCCGCCGACCTGCTCGCCGAACAAGTTCTTTGGCAGGCGCCTGACCGGCTTCGCGCAGGTAGGCGAAACAAATTCAAAATCCTAATTTCAAATTTTCTAAACTCAAAGTTTCTTTGTTTGTATCATTTGGATTTTGAACATTCGCGCTTGTTTCGAATTTCGTGCTTCGGATTTAGGATTTAATCTGCTTCCATCATCAAGACTTACGACTTGAGTTATATGAGTCATAAAAGCCCCATCGATTCCAGAAGTGGTCTGGGGGAGATCAAATGTTTCTTCCACCAGTTCTCTCTCTTTTTAACATCAAAGGCCACTCCCATCAGTTCCGTAAAGTAAAAAATTGGGAGACCCATGTCCTGCCTCATCTCTAGATTCATTTGACAGAGGCCGCAGGAGGTGACGATACATTGAGCCCCCGCCTCTTTTGCCATGGACACAATTTTTCCCACAAGTTTCTTCACCACATCACCATAGGTCATGGCCAGGTCTGCACCACAACAATCCGTCTTATAAGACCACTCCACGGGTTCGGCCCCGAGGGTCTTCATCAAGCGATCCAGATATTGAGGGTTCTCCGGATCATCCAATTGAGTGATCTTAGGATGCCGAACTAAAGCACACCCATAGTAACAGGCAGGCTTTAATCCCTTCAAAGGCTTTTTCACCATTTCTTGTACTTTCTCCAAACCGATTCGATTCAGGATCACATCCATCAAGGCTAATATCTCAAGGGAAGGCTCATAGGTAAATCCTACGATCTCTTCGATCTCTTTTCGCCCCGCCTCGTCATTTTTCAGAACATGCTCGGTTCTTTTTAAATAGCTAAAACATCCGGCACAGGGAACAACCAGAGGCCCTGCCTGCGCAGATTGCGCTTTGGAGATATTCCTGGCCGGGAGGCAGAGAGAAAGGAGACGGTGGAGACTATGGGTTGCCGCAGCTCCGCAACAGTTCCAATCCTCGATCTCAACCAACTCCACCCCCAGGGTCTTAAAAACCTCATGGGTCGATAACCCGTATTCTAAAGATGAAGAATGATCCGTACAACCCGGAAAGTAAGAGAATTTCATTCAAGCCCTCCCAAAGAGAACTCCGGAATAATGGAAGAGTGGAATATTGGAATAATGGGTTTTTTTTAGAAACAAACTGTCTTCGTCATTCTATTATTCATTATTTTTTCTTACATTATTCCATCATTCCATTATTCCAATGGTTCACCTTATCGATTTTTGGTGCATTTCTCAAAAATCCTTTTGATCTCCCCTTTCCCCTTGATAAAGCTGGGGAGTAAGGGAAATTTCCCCTTTAAAAAGAGCTTCACGCCAGGAATAAGAGAATCTTTCATTAAGTCTCTGCTCCGGAGCATGTAGTCCATCAACATGGTGACCTCGTGGGCTCTTCCCCCCCTCCGGACACTCTGGATAAAAGCCTCATGGAAGAGATGGATATTCTTTTCTTTTGCCGGAATCCCCTCTTCCATGGCCATCTCTCTTAAGGTATCCATGAGCACCCCGATGTGGATCTCATTCGGACATCGGGTCCCGCAAGTCTGACAGTAAACGCAAAACCAGATGGCACTACTCCCCAGAACTTCTTTTTTCATCCCCATCTGGATCATCCGGATGATATTGTTGGGCCGGATATCCATGTAAGGGGCAGTAGGACATCCCGCCGTGCACTTCAGACACTGATAACAGAGATTCAATTTCTCTCCGCTCTTCTTCGAGGCTTCTTCCAAAAAAGATGAATTTACTTTCCCCATATCGGCAACAGTCTCCAATTTCGGATCCTCCATCTTTCGATTTATTTCGTTTGTTTAGTCTGTCTGGTTAACTAAAAACAAGATAAACCAGAAAAACCATAGAAACTCTAAACTATAAATGTATCCAACATTCTGAGAACCTGGTTTGCAGATGCATTTCGTAACTCACAGGCATTGTTGGGACAAGAGGCAATGCAGGCCCCGCATCCCTGACAAAGCGCACTATGAACGATTGAAATTCCACGATGGGGATCCATTTCTCTTGCTTCATAAGGGCAGACTTCCACGCAGATCCCGCACCCGCTGCAAATTCCCTCATCGACAAAAGCAATCAGAGGATCTTGAAGAAGTTTGTCCGTCGAAAGCAATGCCTGAATTTTGCTTGCTGTGGCTGAAGCTTGAGAAACGGTGTCTGAAATATCTTTTGGGCTCTGACCACAACCCGCAAGGTAGATCCCTTTGGTCGAGCTCTCCACCGGGTAGAGTTTGATATGGGCCTCCGTCAAGAAACCATGCCGATCCACTGTGGCTCTCAGTTTGGCTGCCAAATCTTTCACCCCATTGCTCGGAACAATGGCGGTTGCCAGGACGACCATCTCTGCTGCCACTTCGACCATTTTTCCCGTCAGCGTGTCTACTCCTAATACCCTCACTCTTCCATCGTCCTGAAAAACCCTTGAGACACGGCCTCTGAGGTAGAGAAGCCCTTTTTCTTCAATGGTCTTTTGAAGGAATTCTTCATAACCTTTACAGTCTGAACGGATATCCATATAAAAGATATAGGGCTGCCCGTCCTGGACTTGCTCCTTATAAATTTTTGCATGCTTGGCCGTATACATACAGCAAATCCGGGAGCAGTAAGGCATATAACGATCTGGATCCCTGGAAGCCACACACTGAATAAAAACAATCTCCTTTGGCACTTTCCCATCAGAGGGTCGAACGATCCTACCTTTCGTAGGACCATCGGGCGAGAGCATTCGTTCAAAACCGAGACCATCGATCACATCCGGGATGACACCGTATCCATATTCCCCCAATTTCTCCTTGGGGTAAAGTTCATATCCCGTGGCCACCACAATAGCTCCCACCTTCTCTGAAATTCGCTCTTCTTCCAGCTTGAAGTTGATCGCCTTCTCAGGACAGACCTCTTCACATCGCTGACAACTCCTATCTAAAAAATATCGGCAATATTCACGGTAGATCACAGGCTTGTTAGGAATGCTCCCGGGATAGAGGGTATCAATCGCCTTTTGCACCCCCATCCCCCTCTCGAACTCTGAAACATATTCCACAGGACAATTTTCTATACAGATACCACATCCCGTGCACTTCCTTTCATCCACAGAAGTTACTTTTTTCCGGATGATCAATTCGAAATTCCCCACATAGCCCTTCACATCTTCCAATTCAGAATAACAGTGAAGATGGATTTTCGGATGCTTCTCCACCTCCAATGCTTTTGAAAGGAGACCACTGTAGGCAGGATCGAGGTCTGGAAAGGTCTTTGACAATTGGGCCATGTGGCCTCCGAGGGCGGGCTCTCTCTCCAGAAGAATGACTTCATAACCTCCTTCAGCCAGATCGAGGGAGGCAGTGATTCCGGCAATTCCACCACCGATCACCAACACCCT
>Ga0154895_1099_pt6 | contig 11222 bp, 10 predicted proteins | sample Rifle2008BG19ft_FD_105867 | JGI IMG/M metagenome (GOLD analysis project Ga0154895, IMG submission 105867) | Deltaproteobacteria bacterium RBG_19FT_COMBO_46_12 | reverse complement strand
GTGAGGACATTGAGCTTCCCTCCTTTGAAGGAAAGAAGCAGCCCTCCCATCTCCCAGTTTCCAAGATGAGGTGTAGTACAGATCACCCCTTTTCCTGCACGGAGAACCTCCATCATGTAATCCGCTCCGACCTCTTCTTCTACCCATCGGTCTTTATTAGATGGGCGGAGGCGATGCATCACCATGTAATCCAATAGGTATTGACCATAGTTCTGGAAAGTTTTTCGGGTTAAGGCATTGACTTTTTCCTTTGACCAGCTCCCTCTGCCCACCCCTTCCATATTTTTCCGGACATGCGCTCTCGTCTTTTTCATCAGGAGGTAAAAGAGATCCCCTACGGCCACACTGAAGAATTTTTGAATCGAACGGGGAATGAGTGTCGAGCAGAACTGGAAAAGAAAGAGGTAAATAAAACGATTGAGAGATCGGGGGTGACGTTCTTCCATCTTAGCCCCCGAAGTGGTTTTTGATAAATTTGAATTTGTTCATTTACGGCTTATTACTTGCCCTTTCGTTACGCTCTATGCGCCATGCCTGCCCGCCGACCATGTACTTTGGCAAGCGGGGGCTAACCCATTCTTTGTTTGCCGATAACGTTCGCAGAGATCGCCCCAGCAGGCCACCACTTGATGGTCCACCAGAAGTTCGATCACCTCACATTGATTTTCACATTCCCCACATTCAAAGCCCCTTGTGGAACAGGACTTTTGCGGGAGGTCAAATCCCCTAAATTGAGTTTGGGAAAGTTTACCCTTCTTCACCAATTTGGCGGCCCCGATAGCACCCATGACATCAAAATGTTCTGGAATGATGAGAGGGACCCCCAGTTCTCTTTCGAGCGCTTTTTGGATCCCCCGATTGGCTGCGACGCCTCCTTGGAAGACAATCGGAGAAAGAATTTCCTTCCCTCGGCACACATTATTCAGATAATTCTTCACCAAAGAGTCACAGAGGCCAGCCACGATATCCTCAACAGAGTGTCCGATCTGTTGTTTATGGATCATATCTGTCTCGGCAAAGACGGTACATCGCCCAGCGATCCGGACAGGATGATTTGCCTTGAGAGCGAGATCCCCAAAGGCTTCAATGGAGATCCCGAGCCTGGCAGCTTGTTGATCTAAAAAAGAGCCTGTGCCTGCCGCGCACACGGTATTCATGGCAAAGTCGGCAACGACGCCATTTCTCATTACGATGACCTTGGAATCCTGGCCACCGATTTCAATGATCGTCTTTGCCTCGGGGAGAAAGTCGATCACTGCCACGGCATGGGCGGTGATCTCATTTTTGATCAGATCAGCCCCCACCAAATAGGCCGCTAAATGTCTGGCACTCCCTGTTGTGGCAACTCCATCGATGGGAACGGTTTTCCCCAATTGGATCAGGATATCCTTCAACCCTTGTTGGATGGCTTCAATGGGCCGACCACTGTTGCGGATATAACACTTGGCTAAAACTTGATCGTCTCCGCTCAGCACCACTAATTTGGTGGTGATGGAGCCAACATCAATCCCTAAATAATTTTTCATAATCAGAACTTGTAGCGCCCCCATTTACTGGGGGCGAAATACTGAATTTTCGTCGGCAGTAAATACCGACGCTACATAATTTTGCATTTTGCAATGTGCAACCGCTTCTGTTCTTCCATCACATCCCGGAACGCCTCGAGTCGAGTTGTCAATCCTTCTCTCCCTGTATGTTCATCAAAGGAGAGAAGGAGAAGGGGGGTGGAGGAACCTCCCTGCACTTTCAATCTTCTTTTGATGAATTCTTGAAGGAGGGCATCAATGCCGCATTTAAAGGAAGTGAGGAAGACGACCCCATCTACCCCGCCGGATAGAAAGTGAAACAGAGACCCCACAATCTCTCTTCCAGATGACCAGTAAATCTCTTTAGAAAGGTCTGAAACTTCTCGATCGATCTCCTTTTCAGAGAGGCAATCAGAGGTCATGATCTCCATTCCCAGCCTTTTTGTCAGAGTAAGAAGATCTTTGTTGATATCGGTGTCGAAGAGATTGTAAGGATGGCCGATGAAGGCGACACGCAATGGAGCCTTTCTCCCCGCAGGCGGTATTGGAATATCTATTTCAAAAAGTTGCCTCGTGGGAAGCCGGTTAATACGATCCATCCACTCTTTTTGGAATTTGGAAAAAGACTTTTCAGCCTCCTGAAAGGCTTTTTTGCTCTCTGATTTTGATGCGTTTAACCTTTCGCCGATCTTCAGGAAAGATTGAAAAAGGGAAAGTCCTCCTTTTCGAAGATCGATGGTTTCATCAATGATCGACCCACTTCCTTCCGTGGCAAGCCGCACAATATCCGGAGCTCCCCGAAACTTAGGACACATCATGTAAGTTCGATGAAGGCTGACTAATCGCGGGATGAAAAGATGATCTACTTTGTCTTTTAATTGGATGGCATGGGTCACCAGGAGTTTCATGGGAAGACAACTGTCTTCAAAATAGATGATCTTCTCCTTTTGCCTGATACCATTGGAAACCATCACCTTCCAACCCAACGTTTCAAAGAAAGTGCGCCAGAAGGGAAAGTATCGATAAAACATCAGGGCTCTGGGAATGCCTAAGCAACCCTTCTTTTCCATTCCAACATTTCCACAAAGGCCTCAAGGAGTGTCTGAATTCGGCCTTCGATTTCCTGCTCGTCTAAAATGAGTGTGAGGATGGGAATATTACAGTCCTTCCCAACCTTAGTCAGAATTCCAGAAGCCGTGGTCTCCGGCATGCAGGCAAAGGGCATGAGATGGACGACTCCGTCATATCCTTCTTTGGATCTCAGGATGGCTTCACCGACGGAGACATTGCATTCTGCACCTACATCGTAACCCAGATAAGCTTTTGAGGCTTCAAAGAACCGAATTCGTTCTGAAGCCCGATCCGCCTTATTGCTTCGGAGGCTCCTCAGGATATGGGTAGAGAACCAGGAGGTGCGGGTCACCTCCACACCCAATTCTCCCAATTTCTGCTCGACGCCTCGATTGATATGGGGGTCCATCACCGTATAAAGTTCGCCCACGATGGCCACTTTTAATGGAATGCAGGAACGACCTTGTTCCATTTCTTGAAGAAAGATCCTTCCCTTTCGAGCCGCTTCCTTAAGAGTTTTCGGATTCTTGGCCCCATCTACCCAAGAAAGCGCTTTTTTAAATCGCTTCTGGGTCTCCCCCTTTTTGGGTTCCTTCGGTCTGACTTTCATCGCCAATTGTTCCAATGCCTCGCAAACCATCATCTTCTTCCAGCCCATCCAGAGCCCGTAAGGAAAGAGGAGAATATTTTTAGCGGTCAACTCCTTTCTTAACTCTTTGGTCTCTTCATGATTTTTCCAGATGGCCTGCCAGGTCAATCGAGGAGGAATGGTTAGCCATCGATAATGAAGACCCATATCTTCAAGGATCACTTTCTGAACAAGGTCGTAGAGTCCCAAACGACAGGGAGGCCCACTGCCTACCATCACAATGGTATCCGCTCCCATCTGGAGGGCCTCGATAAAATTCCCCAAGATGATTTTAAAAGGAAGGCAGATACTCTCATTGGAATGGAGAACACCGAGGGTCAGGGTTTTTCGGCTGGTTTCAGGTGGAACAAGATAGGGAATGCCGGCGGTCTCTGCAATCGCCTTGCAGAAGATATGCATCGAACCCAGATGGGGAAAGGTTACCTTCATTCATGTCTACCCCGTTGTGGCACTCGATCCCACCCTCCAAAACTTTAAACTTTTGTCAGTACGGAAAAGAACTAACCTCTCAACCACCGGATCTACTCACTACCTTTTTACCTTCTGGAAAGGACTGTGGATTTTGACTTTCGATCTTCTTCTTCCAGGCCGCTTCTGCAATCTCCCCATAAGCTTTGGCGTAGCGGTCGATGGCTTGCGCAAATTCCGTAAAGAGCTGCTCCGCCCCCTCATGGGTAAAGTATTTTGCATGTCGAAGTGCAAACTCCCTCCCCTCCTGAGGGTGGTCGATCAGGGGACAAGACCTGAAGTAGTTCTCTGAGAAAGGCTGATGGGATCGAATTTCTCGAAAGAGAGGCGAATTAAGAGCCTCCATGAGAGACTTCTCTTTGACATTGTCAGAGGCAAAATGGCAAAAGACGCAGGGCTCCACATCCCCCCTGGCATTGACATGAAAGTACTTCCTCCCCGCCGCAATACATCCCTGAGTCAGACAACCATCATTCCAGAAATCAACAAAGAGCATGGGTTGGGTAGCCCGAAAGTAGGCGAGCCGCTCCCTCATCCGATTCCTCTGCTCAGGAGTCGCCATCAGGGAAAGATCGGGCTTTCTCCCAATGGGAACGTAATGAAAGTTCCAGAGAAGGAAACACCCCTTCTCCACCAGAAAATCGATAAAGGCATCGCTCGTCAGAACATCCGTATTTTGGGAAGTCTGTGTCGTAGAGACAGCAAAGAAGATCCCGGCCTCTTTGAGCCCATCCATCACCTTCACCATTCGACCAAACACACCCCTGCCTCTTCTCGCATCGGTCTCTTCTCTGAGCCCCTCGAGGCTGATCGCTGGAACCACATTGCCCAATACCACAAATTGATCGATCATCTTTTCATCGATCAGGGTCGCATTGGTATAGATTTGAAACATCATATCCCCATGCTTTTTGAAAAGATCAAAAAGGTCTTTCCTTAAAAATGGCTCTCCCCCCGTCATCAAAACCAGATGGATGCCCATCTCTTTACACTCTCCCATTAACCGATCCAACACCTCATAGGGAAGATCCTCTTGAGAATAAACCCCTGAATAACATCCATAACAATCCAAATTGCATCGCATCGTCGGGCTGATCAACATGGCATCCGGCGGATAAAAACCCCTCTCCGCATCAAAGGCTTTTCTTCGATTGGTCCCCACCAGGAGTTGGTTCACAATGAAGTTAGAAACCATTTTCTTCCGATGGTGAGGATGGGTCTCGCTGAGCACTCGCCTTGCAATGGCTAACCCCGGATGATGGGTCTCAAAAAGAGTGCGAATCCATTGGATCTTCTCACGATAGGACTCTTTCTGAGGAATTTTCTCTGCCAGATGTGTTAAACGAATCAAGTTTTCTGTCGAGGCGTTGGCCAGAAGAGAAAAAGCACTCGTTGTAAATTTTTCTATAGAATATCGCTTTGTCCGTCGATAAAAATCCATCCTGCTCCTCACCCAAACAGACTTCGAAGAAAGATTTTACAAACCAACCAGGTGTCGACCACGGGTCTGAAATGGCTGGAACCCGTTCCATCAACCTTTTGTGTTTTGATAGGAACAGATAACACACTGAACCCCCTTTTGCAAGCGTTAATCAGGAGTTCCAGCTCTGTCTCGAATCGAGATGTGAAGAGATCCACTCCTTTTAATACTTCTGTTCGAATGAGTCGAAACCCGGACTGGCTGTCGGTGATGTCCGAATGGCAAAGCCGTGCGACCGCCTTCACTCCCAAACGATTCCAGAATCGACGGAGGAAGGTCATCTTTCCAAATTCTGCTGCACGGGAGGCGATGAGAATGTCGGGTTTGACGGTTTGAAAAATCTTGAGGAGAGATGGGATTTCAGAAGGATCATGCTGACCATCGGCATCCAGAGTGATGACCATGTGGTAGTCTCTTTGGAGGATATATTGGAACCCTGTACGAAGAGCAGCGCCTTTTCCAAGATTAAGGGGATGTTCCAGGAGGTGAGCTCCATTTTCTAAAGCCACTCTCTTTGTCCCGTCTGAGGATCCATCGTCGACCACCACCGTATCGATCTTAAACGGTTCGATCTTTTTTAGGACAAAACCAAGAGTCTCTTGTGCGTTATAAGCGGGAATGAGAATACAGATTTTATCCAAGAAGGGCCCTCCTGATCATCGTGAATTCAAAATCGCTAAGAAGCCGAATCAATCGTTCTTCCGTCGTCCTGATCTTCCCGTAACAAACAAATCGTTTGATCCATGGAAGAGTAAGGGGGGGAGAAAAGGAGTCGAACTCAGAGGGGTGGCAGAAGATGAGGGCGGGATGCCCAAGACGGTTCAATCGGCCAATGGTTTTCCGAATACTTCGATAAGGAAATATCCGCAACCCCCATCCGCCCCCTACGGGCAGATTTCCGAGAGGAGATCGCATTACCAGAGGGGGAAACTCTCTGATTTCACCATAAGACGTGGATACGTGATAGGGGATCGTCGGAGCGTTGGGAATCCCGATAAATCGAAGTGGAGCAATGCTCGAATCGTAGAGGAATCCATGCTGAGCCAAGAGATCGAGGGCCCAATAAGAATTTTTTTCCCCACCACAGATCGACCACTCCGGTGCCCGATAACCAATAATTTTCTCACCCGTCATCCCTTCCATCAAGATTTTGGATCGGAGGAGGTCTTGAAGAAACTCCTCTTTTGTTTGTTTGTAAACCTGAACATGACCATAACCATGAGAGGCGATTTCATGCCCTTCACGACCAATCATCTTCACGATCTCGGGGGTTCTTTCTGTAATGTATCCAAGAATGAAGAATGTGGCTTGGACTTTAAAACGGCTAAAAAGGGTGAGAATCTTCTCAATATTGCCCAGGATTCGACTTTCACATTGATCCCAGCGTGAAGGCGGGAGAATATGTTCGATATCACAGATATGATACCAGTCCTCCACATCCACCGTTAAAATGTTTTTCATGAAGTGATCCTTATCAAATTGTTCAGAAAATAATAAAATCTCCTCCCCCCTGGCGGGGGAGGATGAAGGTGGGGGGGGAATCACTGGTGTCCACCCCCACCCCTGCCTGCTGGCAGGCAGGGGCTTCGTAGCCATCACCTTAACCCAAACACTTCGGAAAATTTTCGTGTTTCAGGTTTTTAGCTTGTAACTCGTAACTCGAAACATGATATCTATCGCCTTTCTAAAAATCGTTTCATCTCCGGGTCGTAGAGGAAGGTAAAAAAAGTCGCAGCCGATCCCAATAGAGGGAGTGGATCATCTTTTGAAATGATATCATAGGAAGTATTGGGGTCAAAGAAATGAAAGAAGGAAGGATGGAGATGAAAACGGTTGGGATGATTAAGAAAATGGAGGATGTCACCCAGGAGGAGCCAACGACAACGCTTCCCCACTTCATAGTGAAGAACGGGTTCAAAGCTCTCCCGCCTGGCCATCCTCAGAATGAGATAGGGAAAATCAACCCCTGAAATAATCGCTAGTTGCAGCGACCCCCAAAAACGGGGATTGAGTTCCATCAGCTTTGGGACTCCATCCCTTGGGTCCACTTTGAATTCGGCCATGCCCACACCTACCCAGTTTAATGATTTAAGGAGCGATAGGCCCAACTCCATAATTTGAGGATGTTCAACCCCCTCCCGCAATGTGCTAGGACCCCCTTGAACGGGATACATCCTCAACTTTTTGTGAATAAAGGCAGCCTTAATGTTTGAAGCCTCATCAAAAAGAGCGGCGAACCCAAAGGTCCCTCCTCCATCAGGAATCCAATCTTGAATGATTGGAAAAGGATATCGTTCGTGGACGCTTTGATAAGAGCAAATCAAATCCTCCTTTTTTTTTACATAGACAATACCAAAGCCCCCAGAACTGATTCGAGGTTTAATCACCACTGGGAAAGGAATTCCTCTTCCCTTTTCCTCCCACGCAAGTGGAGAGGACCCCGCCTCCCCCCTCGAGGGGGAGGATGAAGGGGGGGGAATATAATATGTCTTTGGTGTTGGAATTCCATGGGCCTCTGCAAACTGAATCAGGTTTCTTTTATCCCGAACGAATTCGATTTTCTTCAAATCAGGACTGAGGAGGTAAGTATGTTGGGAGATCTCAGAATGATGTTTCGCCAGTAAAAGAAGAGTTTCCTCTTCCATCGGGAAAAGGCAATGGTAATGGTTTTTTTTAATCTCTGTTAGAAGAAATTCAACAAATTGATCCGGAGATCGCCGTGGAGAAGGATAGATGAGACGCCGGGCACAATATTTTGATAAAAAGGAGGTATTGAGAAATGTCCGTTCTCCAACTGTGACAGAAATCCCCTTCCGACCCAGGGATCGAACCACTGCTAATGTTTTCCTAAAATGTCCATCCGTGACCAGAACGCTCTTCATATTGCGGAATGTAGATTGCGAATTGCGGAGTTTAAGTTTTTAATTCTTCTATTTCTTTATTCCGAATTCCGCATTCCGAAATCCGAAATCAAATGAGCCCTTCATCGGCGAGGCTTCGATAGCTCTCCCCTGCCAAGATGATATGATCATAAACTTTGATCCCGAGAAGCCGGCCCGCCTCTACTAATTGTTTGGTCATTCGGAGATCCTCTTCACTCGGGCTCGGATTTCCACTCGGGTGATTGTGGATCAAAATAATTCCAGTCGCAAGCTCTAAAAGGGCCTCGTGAAAAACATCCCGGGGATGGACAATGCTTGCCTCAAGTGTCCCTTCCGAGATGGTCACTTCCTTAATCAAACGATTTGCTCGGTTGAGAAGAAGGGCTTTGAATATCTCTTTCCTTAAATCTCTCATCAGAGGAAGATAATAATTTGCCACCTCTGAAGATCGCTTGAAAGAGGCCTTTGGAATATGGCTTTGGGATTGAATCCTTCTCACCAGCTCAAAAGCGGCAGAGAGAGTGGCGGCCTTTGCAGATCCAATACCCTTCACCTTCATCAACTCAGAAGGGGAGCGAGAGAAGAGTTTTTGGAGAGATTCATATTGATCCAAGAGCTCCCTTGCCAAATCAATGGCGGTCTTCTGTCTTGTCCCTTTTCCAATTAAAATACCTAAAAGTTCTGCTTCCGTGAGGGGTTGGGGGCCCTGTTGAAGAAGCCGTTCTCTGGGTCTCTCCTTCTTGGGCCATCGTGTAATCTTATAAGAAGACTCGGCCATGGTTGATCAAGTGGAGGCAGGGAATTCTGCCTTTTTTATATCATCTTCTGTCGGAACGGGTGGTAATTTTTTCCCGAAAATTTTCGAAAGCAGGATGCTTAACTCATAAAGCCCTATCAGAGGAAGAGCCATGAGCACTTGAGAAATGATATCGGGTGGGGTCATCACTGCCGCAAAGATAAAGATCAGGAGAATGGCATATTTCCTCTTCTGGGCTAATGTCTTTGCATCGACCACTCCTATCCTTGCCAGAAGCACCAAGACGACAGGGAACTCAAAAACCAGGCCGAAGGCCAACAAAAACTTGATGCTGAAAGAGAGGTATTCTTTCATGCTTGGCATGGGTTTGATGAAGTCCGTGGCGTACCCTAAAAGAAACTTGAACCCGACGGGAATGGCAACGAAGTACCCAAAGAGAACCCCGAAAGCAAAAAAGAACGAGCCACCCAGGACAAAAGGAATCACATATTTTTTTTCTTTTTGATATAGACCCGGTGCAACAAAGGCCCAGATTTGGTAGAGAACGAAAGGGGATACCAAGATGATACCCGCAATGAAGGCCACTTTCATATAGGTAAAGAACGCCTCGGCCACACTGATGAATATGAGCGCCCCCCCCTTGGGCATCATTTTCATGAGAGGAGCGGCGAGGATATCGAAGAGAGGCTCTTTAAGGGTGTAGCAAACAAAAAAACCCACCCCAATCGCGATAAAGGAGAGAATGAGTCGCTTTCTCAGCTCCTGGAGGTGAGAGGTGAGGGGAAGTTTCTTTTCATCCATGGGATGGAATCCCCTCTTTTTCCCCTTCGGGTTCCTCTTTCTTTTTCTCTTCCACCTTTTCCCATTCGGTATGGGCGGAAGCCTCTTCAACGGGTGGAGTCTCGGAGGGAACAGAACGCTCTTGTTGTGTGGATGTCTCTTCTGTCGGGGGCTCTGGGGAAGAAACCTCTTCAGCTAAATCTGCCAAGAGATTCTCGTCTGTCAGGGTGTGCTTAATCTCTTCTAAATCCTTCGTCTCAGCCTCAAAACTTTCTTTCACCTCTTCGGTCGCCTTTTTAAATTCCCTCATGGCCCTCCCAAAAGCCTTGGCCAACTCAGGAAGTTTATTTGGACCGAAGACGATCAAGGCAATGGCTACGATAATCAGTAATTCCGGAATTCCGATATTAAACATATTTCCTCCTAAAAAGTTTTATATCATAATTTTTCTTTCCATTGCAATGGGCGGGTGAGTTCGTCCGTCCTCCGCGGTCATACAATTACGGAGGACGAAGAGTGATGAGTTCTTAGTTTGGAGAAAAGCACGTTATAATATGGAGAACTTCCGAAAAATGCTCCGAACCAAAAACAGGGATTGCCATAATTGGTGGTTTCGTAGAAAGGTAATTTCTCCGATTTTGTCATTCCCGCAAAAGCGGGAATCCAATAACTTCAATTGGTTCTGGACTCCTGGTACCGCAGGAGTGACAGTTTTCGGACTTTTTACAAGATCATCATAATTTGCCAAAAAATCTTAGAATTTAGGGTATAATGCTTTTTAAGAGTGAGCGATGGAACTTGCATTTCTGAAAACATTATTTATCATTTTCGGGGTTTCTGCCTTCGTTGTCTTCGTTCTTCAAAAATTGAAGGTGTCTTCGATCGTTGGATTTCTCATTGCCGGAGTGGCTCTGGGACCTCACGGATCTGGAATAATCCGAGAGGTTCGCGAAGTGGAACTTCTTGCAGAGGTCGGGGTTATCCTTCTGCTTTTCATGATAGGTCTTGAAATTTCTTTAAAAAGTCTTAAGAGGATTCGTTCAACCATTATAGGAGGAGGCTTTTCACAGGTCTTTCTCACCTTCCTCGCCACGGCAGCCATTGCCTATCCCTTTCTTGGAAAATTGAATGCCTCCCTTTTCACAGGATTTCTCGTCGCCCTAAGTAGCACCGCAATTGTCATGAAGATGCTTTTTGACCGGGCTGAGATGGATTCTCCCCATGGGCGACTTTCCATGGGAATCCTTATCTTTCAGGATTTGTGTGTTGTTCCGCTCATGCTCTTGGTTCCTATCCTGGCTGGCAACCAAGGAAGTGTTGTTCAAGTTTCATGGACCCTTTTCAAATCGGCAGCGATCCTCTTCATCGTCATCTTTGGTGCGCGATGGTTGGTTCCCAACCTCCTTCACCAGATCGTCCATACTCGAAGCCGCGAACTTTTCGTCATCACCATCATTCTGCTCTGTCTCGGAACGGCCCTGTTGACTTCTGAGCTTGGGCTCTCCTTAGCCCTTGGAGCCTTTCTGGCAGGACTCATCATTTCTGAGTCCGAATACGCGTATCAAGCGATCTCTGATATCTTGCCCTTCAAGGATAGTTTTAATGGCCT
>Ga0154895_1150_pt5 | contig 11290 bp, 7 predicted proteins | sample Rifle2008BG19ft_FD_105867 | JGI IMG/M metagenome (GOLD analysis project Ga0154895, IMG submission 105867) | Deltaproteobacteria bacterium RBG_19FT_COMBO_46_12 | reverse complement strand
TTTTGGGTTGAAATACGACGGTATGATGGTCGTAATGGCTCCAATCGTGAGATATGATTCGTCCCTGATCTTTGAAACGCTGGTATATTCGTGTTCCGGGATAGGGCGTCAAAACATGTAAAGCCATCGTGGGAAGTTTAGTCCTCGCTAAAAATTCCAGGGTATCATCAAAAATGGCTTTTGTATCCGTATCAAATCCCAAAATAATGGAAGGGTGAAAGGCGATACCATTGTCCTGGATAATTTTAATCGCCTCCTCGGTTTCTTCTACAGATTTAAGCGTTTTTTTCATTCCCATCAGGCTTGAAGGCGACACAGACTCAAGCCCAAAGAATAAGGCCGCACAGCCCGAGAGGCGACATAATTTCAGCATCTCTTTGTCTTTCGCCAAGGATATGGAACTTTGTCCTACCCATCCGATGCCCAGTGGTATCAAAGCTTCAAATAATTCCTTGGAATATTCCGGGTGTCCGGTGACGTTATCGTCTAAGATCAAAAACGTCTTTGAGCCGGATTGTTTGATATCCTCAACAACCATGGAAACCGGTCTGTGTCTAATTTCCCTGCCATAGAAATCCGTCACGGAACAAAATTCACAGGCGTACGGACACCCTCTGGTCGTCAATAGCCCTACACAGTTAAATATCGCCTTGTCAATATGAAAATCTCGCCTTGGGAAAGGAACCTTTGAAAGATCAGGGACTGGCACATGGTAGAATTTCTGGAGCCTTTTCTTTCTAAAATCGTTGATGACATCTGCCCAACAGCCTTCTGCCTCTCCGATGACCACTGCATCGGCGTGCTGTATCGCCTCTTGTGGCAAGATAGTAGGATGAATTCCACCGAGAACGACTTTGGAACCCCTTTGTCTAAACATATCGGATAATTGATAGCTTCTATTTGCCGTTGCGGTCATGCAAGAAATCCCAACCAGATCGAAATCCAAAGAAAAATCTATATCTCTGATTTCTTCATCTACAACGGTAATATCAATATCATTTGGCGTCAGTGACGCTAGAATGTGTAGACCTAATTGAGGGATTTTAATAGTTTTTAGTACCTTTCTACCAATCCTATGAGAAGGTGAAAGCAATAAGAGTTTCATCACTACGCCCTCGTTTCTTACAAAAATATTCAAAGGGTGGCATCCCATCTAATGCAACATCGGGGTTAACCTTCCCCTGAGAAGAGTTCGGATGCCCTTAACAGGCTGCTGAAAAACGCCCATCTGCTGCGTTTCCCTCATCCTTCGTTGTTGCGGCGTACATCAAATACGCCTCACTCCTCAGGATTTCGGGAGCCTTGCATCTGGGCATTTTTGAGCAGCCTGAAAAAATCACTTTTCCAGCAACCTCTTGTTGATGCGATGAGTAAGGTGAATGCCTTAGAAACTGGGATAACCTCCCCGAGGAGATTCTTTAGAATATGGCCTAGGTTATTCCTTCTCCTTCTTTTGCAAGAATGCTGTGAGTAAGTCTATCGGCAGAGGGAGGATGATCGTTGAGTTTTTCTCGGTGGCCAAAACGGACATTGGCCTGTATCTCGGACTTCTCCCATATCCACTAATCCTTCATATTCTTTTTGGGAAATCAAAGTGTCTGTAACAATCAGGTATAGGAGTTGCCTTCGCAGGGGATTTTTGAGTAATCTCTTACCTTATTTATGGAGAACTTTCATGTCGATCATTTCAATTTCACGTTGCCCATCAAGTCCGGTACATCTTTCTCCATATGACCATTTGAGATTCGAACCCTTTCCATTTTAGAGTGGCAGTTTTGCAGCAAACCATTACCTCCTGCCTCTCATCCACGTTACCCTCAACGTTGATTTTCTTCAGAACATTGCTCCGCTTTGGTTGCCCCTTTTGTAATGATGTTGTCATCTTAACCTCCTGCTGATTTGATCAGCTATCCCATGCTCCCATAGCCTACTGCGATACAACAAATAGAATGCGTTCAATACTCCAAACCACCTGTCTACCCCAGGTAGATTGGCAACACAAGGGAACAGGAGGTATCTATTCCCCTATGTTGTAATCAAAATAACGCCCTTCTGCTGAGTCCCCTGGATTGATATCGGGGACTATTCAACCTTCTCAGATAATATCAAAGTCTCTCGTTTAAGAGGAGACGGGACATAGACCAGGTTGATTTCTATCTTTCCCAGAGACTTTTCCTTGATAGCCGTTTTTGGGATCGTGATGTCCAAAGTCCCTTCGGTAATACCTTCAGGCTGAAGAGCCTTCCAAAACGGATAAACCTTATCAATTTTCTCTTCAGGTTTAAAAGGGATCGGCTTCCCAGCTTCATCCAGGTACTCGAAGGTAACCGCCTGGATATCCAGGATATCTTTCGATTTATTGGTGATCTTGATGTTACCCTTTAGGGTCGGCGTCTCGATGATCTCTTTAGAAGCTGTGTCTACGACCGTGAGGACTTTAAGGTCGCTAAGTTCCACAAAAAAATTCTGGCCCTTAAGCTCAGACTTCTGGGGAGCCAAGTTCTTTGTGACTTGCTCCTGTTTAGGACCCTCCATCTTTTTTTCCTCCTTAGAACAACCAAAAAATCCAACTACCAGACTTAAAGCTATGAATATGAAGATCTTTATGAAATGCATATGATGTCCCCCTTTCTTGGGTAGTAAAAGTTAGTAGGAATATTACACATTTAGATCTGGCACCCCTTTTTAGATCCCACACCTCCTTTCCTATTTTTCGCCAGTGTTTGGTTTATCCTGGTAAGAGAATCTTCGAGGGGCTTTATAAAAAAACCCGCAAAGAAGCTGTTTAGAGTTCTCTGCGGGTTCTCTTGCGTCCTAAAATGGACTCTCTGCAACTACGTTTGATTTCTTTATATACTATCCTCCGCTAAATGTCAAGACAAATCGGACTGGAGTTTCCTTGTCTACCAAATGAAGCATCAACTTTTACATCTGATCACCCTAACTCTCCTCAAGAAATATCCTGCTGCCCTCCTATCACTAATTCGGGAATCCTCAGAGTGGGTTGGGCATCAGAGACAGGGACCCCCTGTCCATCCTTTCCGCAAGTTCCTATCCCAAATCCGAGATCGCTGCCGACCATATCAATATCCTTCAGCACTTGGGGTCCATTGCCAATGAGCATTGCCCCCCGGACCGGTTCTCCCACATTTCCTTTTTCGATCAGGTATCCCTCACTGACTTCAAATACAAAATCCCCATTGACAGTATTGACCTGTCCGCCCCCCATCTTCTTTACAAATAAACCTTTCTCCAAGGAATGAATGATCTCTTCCGGACTCATTTCCCCAGGAAGAATCATGGTATTGCTCATCCTGGGAATGGGTTTTTGTTGGTAAGACTCTCTCCTTCCATTTCCGCTCGATTCGACCCCTTCTTCCCATGCCGTTAGCCGATCGTAAAGATAACTTTTTAAGACTCCTTTCTCCACCAAAACGGTCCGGCGAGAAGGAATCCCTTCATCGTCGAAAGCATAGGATCCTCTCTTTCGGGGAAGGGTGGGGTCATCGACTACCGTGATAAGGGAAGAGGCAACTTCTTCCCCCAATTTCTTCGAATATACAGAGAGACCTTGCTGAGCGAGATCTGCCTCCAATCCATGGCCAATGGCTTCATGAATCATCGTCCCCCCTGCTTCACTTGATAAGATGACTGGCATTCTTCCCATCGGTGCTTTTCTGGCTGAAAGCATCAAGAGAGATCTCTTCGTGGCCACTTCCGCCACTTCCTCTGGAGGATGAAGATCTAAAAGTTCAAAACCCATCGTTCCCCCCACAGGCTCATATCCCGTCTGAATCATATCCCCTTTCGCCGACACAACTTGGACCGAGAAAACGGTTCCTACCCTCTCTCCTTCTATGAAGAGACCTTCTGAATTTGAAATGGAAAGCTTCTGGTGGAAATCCCGATAAAGAACTTTTACTTGCTGGACGTGGTGATTCAGTCTCCGAGCCGCTTCATTGGCCCTCTTCACCATCGAAACCCTCTCTTCCATCGAAAGTTCCTCAGGAGGCTTTTGAATCGGATAAAGAGACTTGGAAATGGAGTGAGATGAAATGGAGGTCCCATGTGACGGCGGAAGACTCGTGAATTTTTCCTCTCCACCCTCTTTCGCAGATCGACTTATCCTTCTGGCTAAATTGAATAGGGATTCCTTTGAGATCTCAGTTGTAAACCCATAAAATGTCTTTCTGCCAAAAAGGATTCGGAGTCCCACGCCCGCGTCCAAACCTGAAATGACTTTTTCAATTCGGTCTTCTTCACAGATGATCCCCACCGAATGGGTTTGTTCAAAAAAGAGATCTGCAAACTCCCCTCCTTCTTTCAAGGCCTCTCTTAGAATCTTCTCAAACGGAATATGCTCTATCATCCTATTCCCCTGATTTAAGGTGACAATCAAAAATTAGTTTATCGGTTCGATTGGGATCTCCTTCTGGAGTCCTTCTAAAACCTCCTCCAGATCTTTCTCCCATCCTGGAGCCACCATCAACTCCACGATGGCTTCGAGAGGATCTTGGGTCCTCACGACAGCCATCCCTTCATAGGATTCAATAATGAATTTAAAATAAGCAATGTCTTCCCGGTGAAGCCTAAAATATCTTGATTGGGTATCCATCTTTCCAATTTCAAATTTCAGATTTCAGATTTCAGATTGAAAAATCTGCAATCTGCGATCTTCAATCTTAAATTTAAGTTCGTGTATTCTTAATCAGGGTTCCCTTGACATCCCCGAAGAGCATGACATCTTTGATAGTCCCCTGTGTGGGGTAAAGTTCTTTTGATAGCCACCCTTCGATGAGACCTTCTTTGGAGTGAGTGACCTCCGGGTCCAGAAAAAGTTTAACAAAATACTCTTTTCCATCTTTCAATTTCTCAGATTTTTTTCTTTCTTCCTCCTCCCCTTTTAAAGCGACCCTCACTTCATAACTGGATGGACCCTTTTTGGGAAAGGTGGCCACTGTGTATTTTCTGCCCCTTCCAATTTCCCCATAAACACCATAGCGAAAGTTATAAGAAGCCGTGATGAAATCATCATAAACCATCCCTTGAGGAATTTCCTTCTCGGTCTTTATCTTGGTGCCATCTTTTCTTTGTCTCACCTCAATCCATTTTCGTTTTTGATAATCGAAGAAATAGGTTCGCCTCCTCAACTTATTCCCAACCTTCACATCTTCTTCGAACGATACGGATCGGAGACGGCTCCCCCCTTCGACTTCCTCCATAATAGAGCGATAGGTATCCACTCGATAACGAGCCACCCATCCCAAGATGCCTAAAGTCTCCCCCTGAAGAGTGGCCATATAACGCCCCTTTTCTGCCATTTCCTTGAAGTTTAATTTCCCAATTGCCGCTTGTTTAAATACCCATACCCCAATTTCATAGTGGAGTTCCTCCCCCTTGAAAAATTGGCCGATGGAGTTTCCTCCTGTTCTTGGAAGGAGTGGAGGATCTGCCCATGTCTCCTGAACGCGAAATGGAAAGGAATAAAAGAAAGGTAATCCCAAAAGAAATCTTAAAAAAAGTCTTCGTGTCAGCATATCAGTTCGGAGTTCGGAGTTCGTAGTTCGGGGTAATGACTTAAAAGAAAAAGGATCTAAAATTTTTTTAATACTTTCCGAAAACATCACTCCGAACTCCTAACTATTTTTTGATCTCCGAACTCTGAACTCACTACTCCGAACTTAATCCCCCATCGGGGGGATTAAATATGCAGTTCGATTACATCTCCTTCGTTGACAAGAAAATCCTTTTTTACCATCTGTCCATCGAATTTCCCAGAACCCCAGATTTTAGCATATCGAAGTCTTACGAGGAAGTCCTTATGGACCGAGAGAGCAACATCCTCCACCGTGCTTCCCTTCTTGAGGATAACGGGTTCTGTCCGATCGGGCTCCTTCCCGGGAACTTTCGTATAGACTCGGATGATATCAAGGAGTTGATAAATCTCTTTTTTCAGCTCATGTAAATTCATTTTTTCTTTGGCAGAGATGGGGAGGATGGGAAAAGCGTTTTTAAACCGGCTCTCAATCTTTTGGTAGGCTTCCATTGCATTTTTGGCATCGCATTTATTTCCAACGAGGAGTGTTGGTAGAGAGACCCATCCCACCTCCATGGAAGGGATCAGACCCTTTCCGACCGCTTTTATCCTCATCCTGTCCAATTCTTCCAGGAGAATCTCCATTTGGAAGACGGGGTCATCCGTCAGGTCAACTAAGAGAAGAAGGCCATCTGCATTTCGAATCAGATTTGAAAACCCAGGTTCGAGATGGTCCAATTGAATCGGTGGAGTATCGACAAATTGGATCTGTAAATTTTCAAATTTCATCATTCCGGGAATGGGTTTCTGGGTAGTGAAGGGATAGTCAGCCACCTCGGAAGAGGCATTGGTGATCTGGGAGAGAAGGCATGATTTGCCAGAATTGGGAATTCCCAGAAGAACAACTTGGGCTGCGCCCTCTCTTTTAATATTATAGGTTTGTTCTGCCCTTCCGACGGTAGGTCTCTTTTGGAGTTCCTCCTTTAATTTAGCCATTCGGCTCTTTAGCTGACCTCGAAGTCTCTCAGTCCCCTTATGCTTTGGGATGACGGCCATCATCACTTCAAGAGCTTTTATCTTTTCTGGAGTGGTTTTGGCCTGCTTGAATTTAAGCTCTGCCTCTAAATATTGAGGGGTGAGATTGGCTGGCATAATCCTGACAATCAACCTATTTAGAATTTATAAGATTCATCCATTGATAGCATAATCATTCTCGCTTACGTGGAATGTTGGAATAATGGAATAATGGTGAGTATCGATTACTTTAACAGACTAAAATACAGACCCCGCATCCCAATATTCCACTCTTCCATTATTCCTTGCATCTATCTCCGCGTCATGTTTTATAGATTTTCTCTTGAAAAAATATTTCTAAAATGTCGGGGTCAAATTGTTTTCCCTTGTGTCTCTCCATTTCGAATAGGATGGCCTCAAGGGACATGTCCTTTCGATGGGGTCTCATACTGGCCATCGCATCGAAAGCATCTGGAACGGCGATGATCCTTGCCTCAAGAGGGATGTCTTCCCCCACTAACCCATCTGGATATCCATGGCCATCAAAATGTTCATGATGATTGCGAATCATGGGAATCTTATCCTTAAAAAATTCAATCCCCTCCACAATCTTTACCCCAATTAATGGGTGCTCCTTAATAATATGATACTCCTCGGGACTGAGTGCCTCGGGCTTACAAAGAATTTCGTCCTTAATGCCGATCTTACCAATATCATGGAGGAGCGCTCCATATTCCAGAATTTCTACTTTTTCCTCTGTAAACCCTAATGAAGCAGCGATCTGCAGACTCATCCTCCTCACTCGATCAGAGTGGCCTCGAGTGTAGGGGTCTTTGGCGTCGATCGCCTCTGCCAAAACCTTGACTGAATCCAAATAGGCTTTCTTCAAAGTCCGGTAAGCCTGTTGGAGCTTTACAGTCCTCTCCTCTACCAATCTTTCCAGATTCTTATGGTAGATCTCCACCTCATCTTCCAACCTCTTTTTCTCAAAGGCCCTTTTAACGCTGAGGATGACCAATTCCAGATCGGCTGGTTTGATAATGAAATCGTAAGCTCCTAAACGCATAGCCTCCAGTGCCAGATCAATCTCGGGATAGGCGGTGACCATGATCATTAATATGCCGGGGTGCACTGCCTTCACTTTCTTCAAAAGTTCAATTCCGTCCATCTCAGGCATTTTGATGTCGGAAATAATGAGGGAGAAACTATCTTTGTAAAAATGGCAGAGGGCCTCCTTCCCATTCTGGGCCGTTACACACGAATATCCTTCTCTCGTCAGCCTTCGATAAAACATACTACAGATCATTTCCTCATCATCCACAATTAATATACGCTCTTCCATAGGTTGTCCTTTCTTCCTTTCCTCCATCGGCAATGAATAGTATATATTTTATAAGAAATTAACAAACAGTCAACAGCAACCTCTTCCACAACAACCACTTGCCTCCCCTGCGAGACTGCGTCACAATGGGGAGAAGGCAGAAAATCAAAGCCTATCCTTCTGAGTTTTACAAATCATCAATACAATTTTTGTCCAAACTTGAAAAAAAGTCTCAATATTCCATTTGATTTTGATGCCAGTTTTTGTTAGAAATACAGCTAAAAGGAGTCTGATGTGGAGCCTACAAAAATATTGGTCGTCGATGATGAAGTCTCCATTCGAGAGATGATTAAAAAAGGTCTTTCCCAGATGGGAGAATTTAATGTGGAGACCGCCCAAAACGGTGTTGAGGCCATCGAAAAGATTGAAAAGGAAATCTTCGATTTAGTCCTAACCGATCTGAAGATGCCTGAGATGGACGGCCTTGAACTCTTGAAGAACATCAAAGGGACAAGACCAGAAGTAATGGTCATCCTGATGACAGCCTATGGATCGATTGAGACAGCCGTGGAGGCGATGAAGATGGGGGCGAACGACTATATTACCAAGCCTATTAATTTCGAGGACCTCCTCCTCCACATCTCCAAAGTTCAAAAGGAAAGTCTCCTCCTTAAAGAAAATCGGCTCTTAAGGATGGAGGTGAGGAAAAAATTTGAGTTCAATAATATCATCGGGAAAAGCAAGAAGATGCAGGAAATTTTTTCTCTCATTGAAAAAGTGGCCCCTGGAAACAGCACCGTGATTATTTATGGAGGAAGTGGAACCGGCAAGGAGTTAGTGGCAAAGGCTATCCATTATCACAGCCCAAGGGCGGATAAGCCTTTCATCCCCTTCAATTGCGGAGCGATTCCTGAAACGTTGGTGGAAAGCGAACTTTTTGGCCATACAAAAGGTGCTTTTACTGGAGCCATACAAGCCAAGAGGGGTTTATTCGAAGAGGCCAACGGGGGAACACTCTTTTTAGATGAAATCTCCAACATTCTCCCCTCCGCTCAGGTTAAACTTCTAAGAGTCCTTCAGGAGAAAGAGTTGATGAGGGTTGGAAGTACAGAGAGAACGAAGATTGATGTTCGAATGATTGCGGCCACCAATGAGAATCTGGAGGAGAATATGAAGATGGGGAAATTTCGGGAGGATCTCTTCTATCGCCTTCATGTCTTCCCTATTTTTCTTCCCGATCTGAAACATAGAAAAGAAGATATTTCTTTGCTTGCTTACCATTTCCTTGATCGCTATTCCAAAGAAGCTAAAAAAGGGATCAAAGGAATCTCAAAAGAGGCGATGAAACTTCTTTTAGAATACCCCTGGCCGGGGAATGTCAGGGAATTGGAAAATACGATCGAAAGGGCTGTGATCATGACCGATCAGGACCATTTAGTTCCCAATGACTTACCTCAAGATCTGATAGAAGGATATTCAGAGATGATTAAAAGAGGAGTGAAAGACCGTAAGTCCCTGAACGATATCAAGTCTGAATATATAAAAGAAATACTGAAAGAGGTCAGCGGGAACAAAAGAATTGCTTCAGAAATTCTTAAGGTGAATCCAAGAACCCTGTATCGTTTCGAAAAAAAGAGCCGACCTATTTGAATCCCCAATTTCCATCTCACCCCAGCCCTCCTTTTCTAAAACAGAACAATCGTGGAAGGCGATGCTCCTCTGAATTCTTTGGAGAATCTTTTAAAATCGGCTTCCGGTCTTTGACTTTAATATCAAAGTCTGTTATTCATTAAAAAATGAAAAGATTCTCAATGAAAATCTTTGTCATTTTTTTGTTTTTGTCCTTGCCTTTACTGGGGGCTTGCGCAGGAAGGCAGGAATTTCAAAAACAAGAAAAGGGCGCTCCCTCCGTTCCGCTTGCTCCGAAGAGACTGCAAAAAACTCAAGAGAAGACCCTTTCATCAAACCCCCTTGCATACTACCACTTTCTCCTCTCCCAGTTCAAATTAAAAGGAGGGAAAGTGGATGGGGCGATGGAGGATCTCAAAGAAGCGATCTCCCTTGACACCAGAGAACCCTCCTTGCATGTGGAATTGGCCACCCTTTACATTCATAAAGGCCTTTTAAATGAAGCGGTTGAAGAGTGTAAAACCGCCCTCCTCTATGACCCCGATCATCTACCTGCCCATCTGCTCCTGGGTGGAATTTATTCCATCCTTAAGAATAACACGTTAGCCATCGCCGCTTACGAGAAAGTGTTGCAGATCAACCCCCTTCATCGGGAAAGCTACCTCTTTCTCAGCTCCCTTTATGAAGATCTCCAGAAATATGATCAGGCCATCCACATCCTTAAAAAATTCCTTGAGGTCGAACCTAACTCCGTGATGGGCTTCTGGGCTCTTGGAAGAACTTATATCAAGGAAAAATCTTATGAATTAGCCAAGCAATCTTTTTTAAAGGCCCTGGCCATCGAACCTAATATGATCTCCATCCTGATGGACCTGGGAATGACTTATGAGATCCAGAATGAACCGGAAAAAGCAGCGGAGGTTTACCAAAAGATCCTGAATCTCGATCCTGACAACAAAAATGCAAGAAACCGACTCGGGCAGATCTTCGTCAAAAATAAGAATTTCGACGAGGCATTGAATCAATTTCGGGAGATCCAAAAGTCCAATGCGGGGGATCTCAATATCCGGACGAAGATGGGTTTAATTTACATGGAACAGGGGAAATTGGACCAGGCCATTTTGGAATTCAATTTTGTCCTCACTGCCAATCCCAAAGATGATCGGGTTCGATATTATTTGGGAGCTGCCTATGTAGAGAAAGAGGTTTTCGATCAGGCCGTTTCAGAATTCAGGAAGATCCCTCCTGAATCCACTCTTTTTGCTGATTCGAGAAGAAACATCGCATTGATTTTAAGAAAACAAAACAAGACGGGAGAGGCGGTTCGAATCTTGGAAGAATCGATTCAGGCCAAACCGAACGACGGAGAACTCTACATGATCCTTTCCGCGGTCTATGAGAAAGAGGACCATCTGGAAAAGGCCTTGTCCACCCTGAAGAGAGGCCTCGAGATAAATCAGAATAATGTGGACATTCATTATCAGTTAGGAGCCCTCTACGATAAAATGGGAGATTTCGATAAGATGGAAGTTGAGATGAAAGAGGTGCTCCGGCTGAATCCAAACCATGCGGATGCCCTCAACTACCTCGGTTACTCTTACTCTGACCGGAACATCCGTCTGGAGGAGGCCCTCAAACTCATCCAGAAAGCCATGGAATTGAAACCCAATATGGGCTATATCACCGATAGTCTTGGTTGGGTCTATTATAAACTCGGGGACTATGGAAGAGCAGTGATCGAACTTGAAAAAGCAAGTCAGTTGACTCCAGACGATTCCACCATTACCGAA
>Ga0154895_1106_pt2 | contig 11383 bp, 10 predicted proteins | sample Rifle2008BG19ft_FD_105867 | JGI IMG/M metagenome (GOLD analysis project Ga0154895, IMG submission 105867) | Deltaproteobacteria bacterium RBG_19FT_COMBO_46_12 | reverse complement strand
TCTTTCATATTTTTCAGTACAAATTCCGTAATGTCCATCGCAACGATAGGAATCTCTTTTCTTCGGGCGGTGGTCATAATAGTGCGGACGCACTGCTGACAGGCCGTAATCACCGTATCAGTGCCTGTCGCCTGGATCTGGTTGATCTTCTCCTGAGCCAAGGCGGCTGAGAGGTCCGGATCCACCATCTCCAAGTTTCCGCCCCCACCGCAACACTTACACTGCTCGCGGTTGTTTTCCATCTCTGTCAATTCCACTCCAGGGATAGAGCGGAGGATTTCTCTCGGGGCTTCATAAACTCCACTCGCTCTCCCCAGATCGCAAGGATCATGGTAAGTGACTTTGATTTTCTTTTCTTTGAAGGTGATCTTTCCCTCGTCAATGAGCTTCTTGATGAATTGGGTGGAATGTAAAATCTCGATGTCGGCCTTATACTCCTCCATCCAGGTATGGTAACAGGAAGGGCAGGCGAAGACCACCCTTTTGACACCCTTCTCTTTCACCATTTTCAAGTTATGCTGGATCAGAACCTCGGCTTCCTTTCTCATCCCTGCACCGATAAGAGGGAAACCACAGCACCACTCATCTCCTCCGAGAAGTGTGAAGTCAACTTTTGCTTTATTCAGGATTTCAACGAAGGCTAAGGGAATCTTCTGTACCAGAGGGAAAAAGGAAGCCACGCACCCTACAAAGAAGGCAACCTCGGCTTTCTCTTTCTGATATTGATGATCAGGAATCTCATCCAGGAACTCCAGCCACTGCGTTCTCTCTTCATTTTCGTCTCCGGAGACATTATAGGTCTTCAGGATATTGGCTTTCATTCGTTTGGCTGCCTCCGGAAAATGGCCCATCTCAACCAAGGTCTCCCGCAATGCGGTCCAGAGATGTTTGGCATCGATGGAGACTGGACAACTGACGCTGCATTCGCCGCAGAGGGTGCAGCGGTAGACCATCTCTGAGAACTTTTTAAGTTTCTCTTCGTCCAATTTTTTAGGGCCGAAGATCCTTGCCCATAAACCGTACTGGCTGCGGATAAAAGACTTAAAGGCTTGAATCTTCCCGCGAGGATCAATTTCCTCCTCACCCTTCTGAACATACACAGGGCAAACCTTCAGGCATTCGCCGCAGCGAGTGCAGGCTTCGATCTCAACTAACTGTTTAGGAGAAAGGGCTGATAGCTTCATTATGATATTCGTTTAAAAAGTGCTGCTGTGTTGCCGTGCTGCTTTTTTAATATTAACCGCAGCACTGAAGCACTGCAGAACTGCAGCACATAATTTATTTCTTGCTGTGTTCCGCAATCTCCACTTTGAGCCACTCCTGAATGACAGCAAAATCGGTCATGAGGTTCTTGAGTTCATCCATGTTATCGGGTTTAATTTTAAACATCCATCCTTTCCCGTAACAGTCCTCGTTGATCAATTTGGCTTTCTTTTCTAATTCCTCGTTTACCGCCACCAATTCTCCGCTCATCACGGAAAATACTTTTCCAAGCCATTTGCCTGATTCAATCTTAGTAAAATTTTTTCCCTGGATAAGTTTTTTCCCTTCAGGTGGAAGGCCTACATAAACAATGCTGCCCGCCATCTTCTGGGCGTAGTCATTCATCCCCATAACCACCAGATCCCCTTCCACTCGAGCCCAAAAATGGTTCTTGTCGTAATAAAGCCCTTCTGGAAATTCATAACCTTCGATATTCATGTCCCTCCTCCTCGTCGTGAAATCCGAAGCACGAAATCCGAAATTCGAAACAATTTCAAAATACCAATGTCCAAATGTTCAGAACTTGTTTTGGATTTTTGTCATTTGAAATTCGGATTTGTTTCGGATTTCGAAATTCGAATTTCGAGTTTATGAATTATGCTGCCTCCTTTTCCAGTAATAAATGCCCAATAAACTCTGTGATGTTGTAGATCTCGATCTTCTGTTTTCGAAGCTTGGCATTTTGAAAATTGTGCAAACACGATGGGCATTCGGTGAGCAGAACTTCAGCTCCTGTCTCCTCGATGATCTGACTTAAGCGATTTCTCGAAATTTCGATAGAATCCTCAGGAAAGGAACCTCTTAGTCCGCCCCCCGAACCGCAACACATGGCATTTTCCCTGGTTCGCCTCGGCTCCACAAAGTTGGGGGCAATTTTCCGGATGATTTCCCTTGGCTCATCATAGATGCCGGCGTGGCGGCCCAGGTCACAGGGATCATGGTAAGTGACTTTTTTATTCGTCTTCACGCCGAAATCAAAGTCTTTGAGAAATTGAGTGATGTGCTTAACTTCCATCCCTAAATCTTTGTAAGAGGGGTGTTCTTTAAATACCCGGTAACAATAAGGACAAGTTGTGATGAGTGTTTTTGCGCCCGTTTTATGGAGTTCTCTAACATTACGCTGGGCCAACTCTTCCTTAATGCTATAACCAACATCTTCCATCACACCGCTACAGCAGACTTCCTCAATCATGGTGAAGTCGACCTTCAGAAGATCAAGAAGACGGATGGTTTCTTCCACACTCTCTTCTTCCCGATAAGTTCCTACACAGCCCACAAAAAGTACATAAGGAGCGCTTCCCTTTTTGTGCCCCCAATCGTGCCTCTCTGACTCTCCATAGATGTTTCCGTATTTTTCAACGACCTCGCCCATTTTCTTAAAAAGATTGTCAAAACCCATCCCCACCATATCTTTACGTGCAGCTTTGAACACCTCTTGGGGATCTACACCAGAAGGACAGCTGGTTGTGCAATTCATGCAGGTGGTGCAGCGGAGAAGGGCCTGGGCCACTCCTTCGGTTACGGGAAGCTTCCCTTCCACGACCTCTTTTAGGAGGATCATCTTTCCGCGAGCGTTGGTGATCGGTCTTTTGGTTAAATCAAAGATGGGACAGACGGCCCGGCAAAATCCGCATCGGGAACATTGTGTAATGGCCTTCCGTCTTTTTTCATCATATTGCAATGGATTGGTCATTGTCTCTCCTCAAAAGAATGGAATGTTGGAAAATTGGAATGATGGATGAACGTCTTTTGGAATGATGGAATATTGGGAAAACCATCAATCTTCAACCGAACAAACCCAATATTCATTTTTTCAATTTTTTTTCTATCGTTTCATTATTCCAATCTTCCATTATTCCATTGTTCCAGTCCTCATCCGTCGAGTGCTCTTTTTCCAGGATTCATGATGTTGTTGGGGTCCAATGTGTTTTTGATTCGCCTCATCAATGCCATCTCAACGGGGTCGTGTTCCAATGTCATATAGTTGGCTTTGGAGAGGCCAATGCCATGTTCACCTGTTAGGGTTCCATTGAGGGAGATGGCAAGCTTGAATAGTTCCTCTTCAACTTTTTCCATCTTCTCCACCTGTTCAGGATTATATTCATCGTAGAGGATCTGGGGATGGAGATTACCATCACCAGCATGCCCATAGGTGGCAACGACAAGACCATATCTTTGAGCAATCTCCTGGATTCCCACCAATAAGTCTGGAATTTTGGAAATGGGAACGGTGACATCATCTAATACAAAACTTTTGCTCGCCCGGGCAAGGGTGGCGTAAGAGGACTTACGAGCTTTCCAGAGATTGAGCCGATCCTTCTCATCTTTGGCTGTTTTGATTGAGATTGGATTATTTTCTTTAAGAACACGGAGAACAACTTCCATCTGGGCCTCCACTTCTTCCCAGGTAAAACCATCCGTTTCTGTCAAAATCATTGCCTCTGCGTCAGGGAGATCAATGTCCGTGTTTTCTTTTATGGATTTAAGGGTGACCTTATCTAAGATCTCCATAACGCTCGGCAGAACCCCGCTGGTCATCGTCTGGAAGATGGCTTTTCCCGCATCTTCCAATTTGGCGAAAGTCGCCACAGCCGTCATGGCATGACGGGGAAGGGGGTTGATTTTCAATGTCACCTCAGTGATCACTCCCAGGGTTCCCTCCGCCCCGATGAAAAGCTTAGCCAGATCATAACCGGAAACACATTTCATCGTATAAGAGCCTGTGTGCATTACTTCTCCGGTCGGCAGAACCACTTGAAGGCCCAATACATAGTCCCGGGTGGTGCCATATTTTGCTCCCTTGATTCCTCCAGCGTTGGTGGCAACATTTCCTCCGATGGTGGCAACGGTGCTGCTTGCTGGGTCAGGAGGAAAAACGAATCCATGTTTGGCAAGTGCTCTATTGAGATCGTCGCAGACCACTCCGGCCTGAACACTTGCATAACGATCCTCAATGCTTATCTCGATAATTCGATTCATACGGGAAAGATCAATGATGATTCCGCCTTTGATCGGGATCACTCCACCGCTAAGACTGGTGCCTGCTCCTCTGGGGACGACTGGAATCTTATATTCATTGGCAAACTTGACGATTGCAGCCACCTGTTCGGTCGTTTCAGGCCAGACAGCGGCATCAGGCCGATGAACATTCATCGAGGCGTCATAACTGTAAGGAACTAATTCCTCTAACTGATCGGTAAAATGTTCCTGACCAACAATCTCAATAAGTTTTTGTTTTGGAAACATTTCTTGTGGACTCCTTCTTCACATCTGAAATCACAATTTAATTATAACCTCCTAATTAACTTCCTCTCAACCATTTCCTCTTTCCCTACTCCTTTTGGCCCGTGGATGCCTTTACCTCCGATTCGACATAATTCAGATGCTCAAGGGTTTTCTCTCGGGCTCTGTCAGGAGAGTGGCTCTTGATCGCATTAAATATTCGATAGTGATGATCAAGCAGCTTCTTCACCTTCGAACGATCTTTAAAAACTTTTGCCACGGATTCCCTGAGAAGATCATAAATGGTGGACATCACATGTGTTTGGATAGTGTTATGGGTTGCCTGAGCAATGCCCAGATGGAAATCAGCATCCTGTTTTTCCCAGGACCGTCCCTCCTCAAATGCCTTTCTCATCTCCTCGGTAATATTTTCCAGATGTTTAATATCTTCTTCGGTAGCCCTTTTGGCTGCATGGAAGGCCCCCCAGGTCTCTATCGCTTTTCTCACCTCAATCAGGTCGAAGATCTTCTGGGTATCTGCCTTGATGATTAGGGAAATAGGATTCTGCATGCTCTCTGAGGCTACTGATTTGATGAAAGTCCTTTTTCCCCTTACCTCCAAAAAACCCATGGCAACGAGGGTGTTTAGAGCTTCTCTGAGTGAGGGACGGCTGACACTAAATTCCTTGACGAGATCTCTTTCGGGAGGAAGGCGATCCCCGGGGTTCAACCTTCCCTCGCTGATAAGGGTTTTGACCTGATTGACAATCTCATCAGAAACCCTAACATGTCTGACAGATTTAAACATATTCTTGGCCCAATGGTCTTACCATTTTTAAAATAAGTCAATTTTTTTGTCAAGCATTAAAATAGCTTACAAATCTTCCCCTGCCTACCGGCAGGCAGGGAAAATTAGATTGAACGGACCCTCAAACTGCCATTCTGAACTTGGTTCAGAATCTCTGTGACCCTGAAACGAGTTCAGGGTGACATGAAGGGATTAGATTTTGTTTTCAATGAATTTCTAATCTGTGTTATCGTTTCATAATCTGTGTAATCAGAGATTCTTAAACTTAGAAACGATTGAGAAGATTGGGTGGGGTTTTTCCCATCAGCGCCGCCACCAGGTTCTGGGCTGCTAACATGGCCATCTTTAAACGGGTTGCTTTAGAGGAGCTGGCGATGTGCGGTGCAAGAACAACGTTCTTCAATTCAAGAAACTCCGGATTCAGTTTGGGCTCATTCTCGAACACATCGAGGCCTGCACCGGCAATTGTTCCTTTACGAAGCGCCTCAATCAATGCCAAATCATCCACGATACCACCCCGTGAGGCATTGATGAGAATTGCCGTGGATTTCATTTTCTCCAATTCTTTTTTCCCGATGAGGTGGCGCGTGGCAGGAGAATAGGGGACATGGATGGTTACAATGTCAACCTGCCCCAGCAACTCTTCTTTGGAAACAAAAATTGCTCGGCACGCCCGCTCAATCTCTGGAGCAGCTCGTCGGACGTCGTGATAGATGACCTTCATCTCAAAACCGACAGCGCGATGCGCTACTACCTGACCAATACGTCCTAAACCGAAAATGCCCAGCGTTGCATGATGAACATCCAATCCCAGAAACTGTTTTAGTTTCCAGCCATCCCATTGGCCTGCACGCAGATAAGCTTCCGCCTCGGTCAATCTGCGCGCCGTAGCGAGGATTAGCGCCCAGGTAAAATCTCCTGTGGTGTTGTCTAGAACGCCCGGTGTGTTGGTAGTCATGATCCTGGCATTTGTACATGCTTGAAGATCAATGTTGTTATAACCCACGGCGATATTGCATACGGCTTTCAGGTTCGGACAGTGAGACAGGAGAGCTGCATCGATTCTGTCTGACAGGGTGATCATGGCACCCTGCTTGTCTGAAAGCTTCATGGCGAGCGTCTCTGGATCCATTGCAATATCTGCCTGATTGGAAGTTACCTCGAAATATTGAGAGAGGTATTCCAATACATCATCAAATACTTCTCGGGTTATCAATACCTTTGGTCTCACCAACTTTACCCTACTTTTACCCCGAGGCTACTCTTGTAAGTCATAAAGCAGTTTATGGGTATCGTCATTTTTGGTCAGATTGTCTTACCATTTTCATTTTCTTGACATTCGACTTTTCATTTGTTATAAGGGAAAACAATATGAATCGTCAATAGAGATTTCCATTTATAATTTTTTAGGAGGGAGCCATGGCTCGATTGTATGAATACCAGGGGAAACAGTTGCTCAAGGCGGCAAAAGTGCCAATTCCTCAGGGAGAGGTGGCGACGACTCCCCAGGAAGTGCGGAAGATAGCGGAGAAAATAGGCAAGCCCGTGGCCATCAAATCGCAGGTCTGGGCGGGTGGCCGTGGGAAAGCTGGAGGAATTAAATTCGCGAATAACCCGGATGAAGCGGAAAAGGTTGCTAAAGATATTTTCGGAATGGAAATTAAAAATCTGAAGGTTGAAAAGGTATTGGTTGAAGAGAAACTCAATGTCGACAAAGAATACTATGTCGGCGTCATCATCGATGCCTCGAGAGAGGTCAGGGCCCCGGTTGTGATGTTTAGCACCGAAGGTGGAATGGACATTGAATCGGTGCCTTCTGAAAAGATTGCACAAATGAATGTGGATGTTCTCCGTGGTTTCCGCCTCTATGACGCTCTCAATCTCTGCGTGAATCTGAAAGTTCCCACCAAGGTTCTTCCTTCCATTGCTCAAGCTGTCATGGGCTTATACCAAACATTTAGGGGATACAATTGCCGGACGGCGGAGATTAACCCTCTCATCCAAACGAAAGATGGAAAAATCATCGCAGGGGATTGTCGTATAGCTATCGATGATTCATCGGTCTTCCGTCATCCTGAATTGGGCATCGATGTGGCCCGTGAGGCTCCTACGCCTCCCACCGAGTTTGATAAGATTGCATGGTGGATCGAGGAAGGCGACCTTCGCGGGACCTGTTACATTGCGCAAATGGCTCCGGATAAAAAAGGACTGGGTTACGTCGGCTATCATGGAATTGGCGGAGGCGGCGCCATCCTTGGTGTGGATGCCCTGAATCGTCAGGGACTCAAGATTGCAAACTATGCCGATACGAGCGGTAATCCAACGGCTGCAAAAGTCTATCGGGCGGCTAAGGTTATTCTATCTCAGCCGGATATTGAAGGATACATGCTCGGCGGTTTCATTGTTGCAAACCAGGAACAGTGGCACCATGCTCACGGGGTGGTAAAAGCGCTGAGGGAGGAACTCCCGAAGAGACCCGGATTCCCCTGTGTGATCTTGCTTTGCGGGAATAAGGAAAAGGAGTCGATGGAGATTCTAAAGGAGGGAACGGGGGACTTGCTGAGCCAGAACCCGATCGAGATCTATGGGAGTGATAAAGTGTACGAAACGGAGTTCCTTGCAAAACGAATGAGAGCCCTCATTGATGAGTATAGGAAGAAGAGAGGGGTCAAGGTGTAAACCCCGTGCAATAATTTGTAGGTGCGGGGATTACACGAAAAATTTGACTCAGCTAAAAGCGCTTATTTCCGGTAAGGATCCGAATGTAATATATTGCACAGGGTAAAGGAGAAATGACTATGCAGTTTGAAGAGAGGACGATCAAGGTCATTATTGACGAAAGTAAATGCGTTGATTGTAAAACCCACGCATGCGCTGCGGGATGTAAACTCTTTGACCGAGGAATCCTGGTGATCAAAGACGGGAAACCCGCTCTTTCAGGAGATGTGGAATTTACCAAACGGACAGGGACGGAGTGCTTGGCTTGCGAATATGAGTGCTGGTTCAGGGGAAACAAAGCGATCACCATAGAAGCCCCCATTCCCGGATTGGAAGAGTATAAAAGAAAATACGGAGTCGCCTAATTTTAGATTTCAGATTTATGATGTTATGACTTTTTTCTTGTCACCCTGAACTTGGTTCAGGGTCTGGTTCACGAGATGCTGAAACAAGTTCAGCATGACACCTTGTTCATTTTTTGACAGATGGAGGCTAAGGGAGATGGCTATTCTACTTGAAAAGAACACGACGATATTAGTTCAAGGGATCACAGGAAGAGAAGGTTCAGCCCGAGCCGCATTTATGAAAGGTTACGGAACAAAAGTGGTGGCTGGTGTAACCCCTGGAAGAGGCGGGGAAGAGGTGTCGGGTATCCCGGTATATAACACCGTGGAGGAAGCCGTAAAGGCACAGAAAAAGATTGATGCCAGCGTCACCTTTGTTCCCGGGCCGGGTCTCAAGGATGCTGTTCTTGAAGCTCTGGATGCCGGGATCAAGTTCATCGTGATGCCTGTGGAAAGAGTTCCTCTTTACGATATCCTTGAGATGATGGCCTATGGGAAACAGAAAGGCGCCCGTCTGTTGGGCCCGGGATCAATCGGCCTTATCAGCCCTGGCATCGCAGCTGTGGGCTGGCTCGGAGGCACCCCGGAGTTTGCAAAAAAAGTGTTTGTGCCTGGACCCGTAGGTGTTATCTCAAGAAGCGGCGGGCAGTCCGGTACGGTGCCATGGGCCATTCAACAGGCAGGTCTTGGTGTGACCACGGTCGTGCATATTGGAACAGAGCCGGTTTTAGGTCAGTCCATGGGCGATATTTTGCCTCTTTTTGAGGCCGATTCGGATACAAAGGGTGTTGCAGTCTTTGGCGAAATTGGCGGTCCTTATGAAGAGGAGGCGGCTGATGCGGTGAGGACAAAGAAATTCACGAAACCCCTTGTTGTCTATGTCGCAGGGGCATGGGCTCCGGAGGGCATGCGATTCTCTCATGCGAGCAGTATCATTGAAAGGGGAAAGGGATCAGCGAAAGATAAGATCAAATCCCTTAAGGAGGCAGGGGTTCATGTGGTGGACCGACCCGATGAAATCGCTCCAACCATTAAAAGGCTTTTGCGTTAAGATTGAGGTTTAAGGTTTGAGGCAAAATCGTTTGCCTACAACCTCTAACCTCCAACCTAAAACATTTTTAATAGGAGGTGCATTATGACTGTCATGAGATCCGTTTTTTATATTCCGGGAAATAATGAGAAGATGATTTCCAAGGCTCCCGAAACTCCAGCTGACATCATCACATTGGATCTGGAGGATTCCGTTCCCCCTGCCGAGAAACCAAAGGCCCGTCAAATGACCAGAGAAAACTTGAAATTGGCCGGGTCAGGAGGTTCCACGATTTATGCTCGGATCAATAACTGGGAGACCCTGATGACCAATGATGATCTTGAAGCCATTGTGTATGAAGGACTTTCAGGGGTATGCCTGGCTAAGTGTGGCGGCCCGGATCATGTCCAGCGTCTTGATTGGAAACTGGAAGAGTTGGAGCGAAGAAGAGGGTTGAAAGTTGGGAGCATCGCCATTCAGCTTCTCATTGAAACAGCCAAGGGGGTCATCAATGCTTATCCTTCAGCTATTGCCAGCAAGAGAGTGAACTCTCTTATTTTCGGTGCGGTGGATTATACGAAAGACATGAGGGTGAAACTGACCACCGAAGGGGACGAGCAATTTTATGCGAGAGCGCACAATGCGGTTGCTGCCAGAGCTGCTGGCTGCATCGCCATTGATTGCCCGTTCGTTGCCTTTAAAGACGCTGAGGCCTTTGAGAAGAACACGCGCTTCGGCCGCCAGTTAGGCTATGAAGGAAGAATGCTGATTCATCCAAGCCAGATTGAACCCTCACATAGAATCTATACCCCATCGCCGGAAGATGTGGAATGGGCAAATGGTGTGGTAAAGGTTTTTGAGGAAGAGGGGATTGCCAAGGGCGCTGCAGCCGTTTCCTATATGGGGAAAATGGTGGATACACCAGTCTATGATAATGCAAGGACAATCCTGGCTGTCGTAGCAGAGATCTCCGCTTTTGATGCAAAACGGAAAAAATGATGTCTTCATGCCCCCTCACATTTATCCTCTCCCTTACAGTCAGGGGAAAGGGGAGGGTGAAGGGGATGTAATAAAATTTGAATCATGAGAATCATCGTTGTTGGACAAGGGCCATTTGGGGAAAAAGTGTTAGAGGCCTTGATTAAAAAAGGGGAGAATGTTGTAGGATCTTTCTCGCCTCCGGACAAAAGGGGCGAGTCGATGAAGGCCTTGGCTGAGAAATCAGGAATCTCTTCCTTTCGTCCAAATTTGATGAAGGACCCTCAGGTTTTTAATGATTATGTGAAATTGCAGCCGGACCTTGCCATATTGGCTTTCGTCACCGATATTATTCCTGAAAAATTACTCACTATCCCTTCCTTGGGAACCATCTGTTACCATCCGTCAATTTTACCCAGACACCGGGGCGCCAGTGGAATAAATTGGGCTATCATTCAAGGCGATACACGAACAGGGTTGACCATTCTTTGGGTTGATAAAGGGATTGATACGGGCCCAATCTTGCTGCAAAAAGAGGTGGACATTGGTCCTGATGATACGACAGGGTCTCTTTATTTTAAAACCCTCTTTCCCATGGGAATCGATGCGATCATTGAATCTGTTGAATTGATCAAAAAGGGAGAAGCGCCGCGGATCCTGCAGGATGAATCCAAAGCGACTTATGAGCCTCCTTGTGATGATCGAGTGGCTTCCGTGAACTTTGAAAAACCAATTAAAGAAATTTACAATTTAATTAGGGGATGTGATCCTCATCCAGGGGCTTATGCGACGTTTAGGGGGAAGAGAATAAGGTTTTATGATGCAAAGATGTTCCCTTCTGACATTGATAAGCGATCTGGTGAAATTGTTTCGATTGAAGAAGGATGTCTTCGAATCGCTGTAAAAGGCGGACTCTTACAAATTGGCAAACTCAGAATGGACAAAGGGGAGAAGACAGAACCCATCGAATTTGCTAAATTAGTGGATGTGAAAATTGGAGATCGGTTTGGGGAATAAATC
>Ga0154895_1306_pt1 | contig 11548 bp, 13 predicted proteins | sample Rifle2008BG19ft_FD_105867 | JGI IMG/M metagenome (GOLD analysis project Ga0154895, IMG submission 105867) | Deltaproteobacteria bacterium RBG_19FT_COMBO_46_12 | reverse complement strand
ATGAAGAATGTGACCTTTTTTGTCTCAAGGAATAAATATTTACTAAATCCTCATCAGCTTGAAAACCCTAAGCGATTTCGAATAAGCGTCATTCCGCAACTCCGCTACAGAATGACGCTTATTCGAAGAGCATAACCAGGAATGTTGGGGTGGCTGGGCAATGGATCGTGAAATGGATCCTGAATGCTCTTGACGAACGAAGGCGTTTCGGATAAATTTATTTGTCAAGTCATTCTGGAGGTGGCACGCAGGGTCTATCCTGAACCTTACCTCTTCTCCACAAGGAGCTTTTCTGTGGCAAAGTTTGCAACTTGGTTTAAAGAGTAGTCTTCACCATTTCAGTCGTAGTTCGCGCTGAGTAATGAAGATTATCGTTTAAATATTGAAACAAAATGGCAGAGCGTTACTTGACCTGAATACATGGGTGACACGATGAAACAGGAGATACAGGCGCCTTACTTACCGGAAAAAGATAAATGTCGGATATGTTACTCTTAGGAATGGACACAGCGGTGTGGGGCTTTTCTCTCAGGAAGAAAAGCCTCCTGAAATCAAAAAGGAGCTCGCCTCCCTTTTTTTATAGAACTACCTTTGACGATGTTTTTTGGTTCTTGACTCCTGTTCGTATTTGTTTCCGGTCTGTCTAATGCTTCGATGAGAAATTTTATTGCCTTATCCTTCTGAGTGTGATGGCGAAAAGGTAAATCCGGATTGATTTTATACCTTACTTGTCTCCCCTCTTTGGACCCTTTGATATACCCCCCTGATTCGAGATCAGAAATAATATTTCTTACTGTCCTTTCGGTAATCCCTATTAATCTTGACAACTCTCGTCCAGTTATTAATTGATGTTTAGCCAGAAAGGAAAGTACTATTGCATGATTTGTAAGAAATGCCCATTCTGCCATTCTTATCCCTCCCGTAATTCTGAATTGAATTTTTGAAACACCACATTAGTTCATTACATAAAAAAAGCCGCTATCCTCCACGTTCAGATAGCGGCCCGACTATCCAGCCTTTTCAACCTCCAGAAATATTTAAATATCTCTGGACCCTGCGGTTCCTAATTTTCCTTGGGAAATTCTAAGACTCCTTCTGCGTCAATTCCCCAGTTGAAACTAAAAACTTTGGAGACTCCTTGAATCCATTAAAAACAAAAAAGATTTCTTTGTCAATACAAAAATCCAATGCTTGTCCTGAGGCTGACAGAGCCTTTGGAATTCCTCCCCTATGATATAGAATTCTCCTCTGGAAATTTGATTCCTGTTCTTGGCCCGCTTACTGCTTACTTTGATTGTAGGTAACCGTCACTTTCTTCGTTACCGTGTCCTTACCTGATGTAGCGACAACATTAATGACATTGCTGCCTTCGGTCAACTTGAAATCGGTGGAGAACTTGCCACCTTTAATGGGCACTACCACGTCATTGATTTTCACCTCGGCCGTTTTAGTGACTGTGCCACTTACCGTCACCGGAGACGCAGTGATAGTTGTCCCATCCTGAGGTGTATCTACAGTCATAACTAAAATCATGGCGCTATCCATGCAAGCAGATATTGACAAAGCCAATAGGGACACCACGATTAAAATGCCAAGCAATTTTAATAGATTACCCATCATTAACTCCTTTCTCTCTCATAAGCTTTACAACATGTATTAGTATGTGCGCCGTAGGCCTATTCAATACATGCGTTTGTGATGGGCTTCCTTAACCCAACGCGCGATATCTTTTGGTTTGTCTACCTCGAACGCTTTGTCTCCCTTGCCTACAGGTTGCATGTCAGTCACATTGGCTGTATACACAATATATTTCTTTTGCTTTTTGCCCGGGTAGTTGGGGTTAAGCTCGACAACAGCAGCACCCATGCCGAGGGGACCTCCGCTTTTGATGCCCCTGGCCATGTAGAAGAAGACCGTGCTACCGGGTTCCCTTAAGGCTTCGATTTTCTGCTGTATCTCAGCTTGAGTAAAAATGGGGGTATCCCAGTTGACCTTCTTCTTTTCTTCCAATTCGGCCTGCTTCGCCCCCTCATCGAACCAACCTTCATAGAGTATCAAATCCGGGCACTCGTCAAGAGAAGTGTAATCCTTAACCTGTACATTCTTTGCTATCGCTTCTGAGTTGTCGAAAACCCGGATATTAAATGTCGCTCCAGTTGCACTCTTACACTCAACAGCCTTGAGAAGCTTCACCAAATCGGGGTCCATTTTTCTCTCGGCTACCAGATAATTTTGCACCGGCCCCGGTATTTCTTTTGGCCCTGATAGTTTCCCTTCCTCTTTCGCTGGCTTTTTGCCCCAGAGCATCTTTCTTAACCTCCCTTTTATAATTTATCTTGTCGCCCATCTTTCCCATCTCCAACAAGCTTTAATTATGGGAATTGAAGCGTTAAACAAATTTCTCCTGGCGCACCGTGTTTGATTTTTTTTCAAAGCAGCCTTCCCACAATATCAATTCTGGATGTCCATCCAGGGAGGTCCAGTCTTTTACTTTCAGACCTGCCTGGGTCACCTGAATTTCATCAAAAACGCGGCAATAAAATGTTGTGCTCTGGGGCGCTGGTCTCATAACACCCTTAAGCTTCCATACCCAATCTGGATTTTCCTTCCCCTGGATCACCATATACCTTCCTGCCCATTCAGGGATCGCCTTGGGACTTGGCAACTTCACCTCCCCTTCCTTCATTGGCTTACGATTCCAAAACATGCTATCTTTCACCCCATTCTCATTAGATTTGTAAGAATTAAGGCAACCAAAATTTTATCCGCAATTTTGTTTGCCATCTGATAGTAAGGAAAATTATGGTGCAATGTGTGAAACGGTTAATTTCATGAATTTATTTTCGTAAAATATAGTTCATTTATTCGGGCTTGTCAAGAGGTTTTTATTCCTAACAAAAACGTCATTAATATTCATGAGTTAATTATTAAGTGAAGTAAATAGAAATTGCTTTGGAATGAGTTGAATATACGGAAAAAAAGGGATAGTGGGTCAAGGAAAAGGAACACTGATGATTAGCAATTCAAATAGTGCATACTTTGTCAAAGTGCCGGCTTGCTGAGTACAAGGGAGGAAGAGAGGAGAAAGGGGATCGTTTAGTTCACCTACCCAAAGAATTAGGATACGCTTTCTAAATGACCTGAAGATTTACGATTGAAATCGAGTATAAGGCGAAAATCAGCCGCGAGTAGAATAAGTCGTCTGGATTGCCTGATTATGTGCCAATCAATTTACTTCGAAACATGAAAAAAACGGCGCCCGTCATACACAGCATAGACCACAAATAATCTAATTTCAGCGGCTCTTTCATGTAGAAAATGGAAAATGGGACAAATACGCTTAAAGTAATGACTTCCTGCAATATTTTTAGCTGTCCTATGTTAAGTTCCTGATGCCCTATTCTGTTGGCAGGAACTTGAAGCAGATATTCAAAAAGTGCAATGCCCCAACTGACCCTTGCTGCCATCAACCAAGGTTTTCCGTTAAGTTCCTTTAAATGCGCATACCACGCAAAAGTCATAAAGACATTGCTGCACACTAATAGCATAATAGCTTTCAGAACAGGACTCATTTCCCCTCCATTATCACATAACATTATTTTTATGTTGCTGTGGATTTTTCTGAAGATTTATTTTTTGGCCTCTTAAAGGCAGCATTTAATATCAAATCAACTCCTAATATATCTTTTTACAATATATTTTTTTGTTTTAGCCAACCAAGAAAATATTAGAATGCTTACAACCTATGTGGACTAACTTTGGCAGGTTCAAATTGCCATTTTCTGGAATTTAGTTGCCATCTTCTCTTAATAGACGTTAATTGTTAATTGATGTACTTGCTGTCATTTTGCCAGGGTATGATAACTTCTTGATTATCGGTTGAAGAACTAAACCGCTGCGCGTTAGAAACAAAGGTTGGTGCGAAGCATCGTTTTTGTAATTGATACCCGTTCAATTTGGTGTTAAAATGCTTGCGTTCCTAAGTTTTGGCAACTTGTAAGGGAAGTTCCCCGATTGAAACCCAATAGGATAATCTTTTTTATTCGCGTAGCGGCTCTGTTCTTCATGCGTCAATCCAAAATTAAATCAGCACCGTGAATTCACATGTTTGTCAACTTTATCACAACTTCGGATTGACGCTTATTCGAAAGATTCACCATTTGAGGAAATCTATAGATTGTTTAGTACAAGGAAGGAAGAGTCGCAAGGGGGGGTCAATCAAACAATTTTTTCTTTATAATAAATTCTGAGTAATTCCCGGGCAATAATCATTTTTTGAATGTTAGATGTTCCTTCTAAATACTCCATACCTCTGGCGTCCGAACTCAGCTGGTTGACCAAATCATTTTTGAAATAACCTCTCCCACCCATCAATATCTGAGCCCTGGAAGCTACATCCATAACCATTTGTGTGGCGAATAGCTTAGCCTGAGAAGAGCTAATTCTATAGTAGGGAGTGCTAAATTGTCTCAAGGCATGAAGGCATAACCCTCTGGCAGCATTTATTCGTGTGAACATTTCTGAAACCTGAAAGCTGATATCCTGACTGCTGGTCAGGGGGTGGTTAAATTGTCTTCTTCGATGCGCATATTCATAAATTTCCCTAAAAATCCGGTAAGCTAATCCACAACAAATGCCTGCAATATGAATCCTTCCCCAATCAATAACATTCATTGTTAGAATCAGGCCTCTTCCTTCATTGCCTATAAGATTCTTGGCCGGAACGGGAGTATCTTTAAAGAGGAGTTGCCCTGTCGGTAATATTTTTAATCCTTCTTTTTCCGACAATCCTTTAATGGAGAATCCTGCCAGATCATTCTCTACAATAAACACACTCAAAGATCGGGGACCTCGTACCCCTTTTGTGTTGACTAAAATGGCATAAACACGAGCTAATCCACTGTTAGATATATAAATTTTCTGTCCGTTAAAAAGATAATGAAGGCCAACCTTTTGCGCTCTCAGCCCAACTGCACTTGCATCCGACCCGGCCTTTTCTTCTGTGATGGCAATGGCTCCGAACTCCCCTTCCGCCATCTTGGGAAGATACTCTTCTTTTTGCTTTTCAGTTCCGCTAAGAACAACATCGATCGCTCTCCCATGAGACACAAAAATGATCCCCAACCCTGGAGAAGCGTAACCTAAAAGCTCCATCATAAAGTAAATCTCTTGCGCAGAGGATTTTTGCCCTCCATATTCAGGAGGAACAAATAGCTTAAAAAAATGAGCTTCTTTCAAGGCTGAGATGATTTGATTCCATTCCTCGGGAAAGATGACCCTATTGTTTTCTATCCTTGCATCTAAAAAAGGATAGGTCGGAATGATCAGTTCATTGAGGATAGCAATAAACCTATCTACGTATTTTCTTTCCTTCCATCCGGGATAGAATGAGTCAAGAATATTCACTAGATTCTCCATGATCTATCCTCCTTTATACAGAAATAAAACAAATGAAATTCTTAATAAAAGGGTTCTCAAGTGCTTTAAATAGATTTTTGGTGAAGATTGTGACACGAAGTTGTTGATTAATAAATTAAATATAGCATATTAGACCAAAATTCTAAAAACAAAGTTTTTGGAAGAGAGAGGTAAGAAAGCGGGTAATCGTTTCTACCTACGAAGCGTGATGACTATCGATTATGAGAGGTTGATGATTTCGGGCTGAAAGTATGCATAACGACTTTTTTCCCAGTATAAAATACAGACCTTACTCTCTAATTACCAGAAGTTCACTTAATTGTTTCCAGTTTCTTTTTTGCCATTTCCGATTGCTCGGAATGCGGAAATCGTTCAATGACCCGTCTGAGAAGATTTCTGGCATTCGTCTTATCACCCAGTTCCAGAAAGGAAAGGGCCTGTTTGAATAAGGCCGCTGGAATTTTACTCGATTCCGGATATTTGCTAATTGCTTTTTCATATTCTAAGATGGCCTTCTCAAAATCCTTTTTTTGATAGTAGGTCTCTCCTATCCAAAATTGGGCGTTGCCAGAGAGTTCGGCATTAGGATACTGTTTGATAAATGCCCCAAATTTCTTTCGGGCCCCCTCGAAGTCTCCCCTCTGAAAGGTCTCGTAGGCAACTTTATAAAGGTCCCCCATCCCTGCCGAGAGTCTTTTGGCTTCGGGAAGGACCTCTTTGGCTGGACTCGATTTTTCCAACTCCGCCTGTTTTATCTTCCCCTCCACACCTTTGAGACGGTCCTCCATTTCCTTGATTTTCTCTTCCTGGGCTATATTTTTCTCCTCCAGGCTTTTTCTCTTCTCTTCCAAAACCTTCAAGCGAACCTCGACATCTTCCTTCACCCGGCCGATCTCTTTCGAGGGCCTCTTAAGATAATCCTTATATTCCTCGACACCCGTAGAGAGGGTTCGAATTTCAGATTGAAGATTTTCAAGGCGGAAGAGAAACTCCGTCCTAAGCCTTTGGTTCTCATCAGATAGGGCGGAGATTTTATTCTCCAAAGAGCTATTCTCTTTTCGAAGGGCACTGAGTTCCGAATAAATTTTATCAATCTCCCTGTCAAGGGTTTGTACATCCCTGGCGGTTGCCAATCCCAATAGAAACACCCCGATGGGAAGAAAGATCCACATTTTAATCCTGCCAAATTTTTTCAAGTTTTCCTCCTTGAATGTCAATCCTCAGGGAATATCCGTGATCTCTGAAGATTGACCCATTTAGATTACTTGGATAGCACGACAATGTGAGCCCTTCGGTTTTTAGCCCATGCCTCCTCATTATTACTTGGATCCAATGGCCTCTCCTCTCCATAGCTGATCGTAGAAATACGATCCGAAGCAATGCCAAGGGAGACGAGATATTTTTTTGTATGGTTGGCTCTTCTTTCTCCCAGAGCGAGGTTGTACTCGGCAGTTCCCCTATCATCACAATGACCTTCAATCTGGATCTTCATTTTAGGGTTTTTTTTCAAAAAGGCCGCATTTTCTTTAAGGATTTCCTCATCCTCTCGACGAATCTCATATTTGTCATAACCGAAGTAGATGTCTTTGAGCAGTTTGCTTTCAAAAACCTGTCCTTCAATTCCCCTTTCTTTTTTAGCGACCAGACTCTTTTCGAGCTCTCGGTCCTGTGCCATCTTCGCCTCTTCTTCCTTGATCCTTGCCAATTCTCTTTCTTTTAATTCTTGAGCTTCTCTTGCTTCTCTCGCTGCCCGTTCAGCCTCAAGTCTAGCTGCCTCTTCTGATCTCTGGACGGATGGCCTATCCCTATTAACGACTACTGTTTTCTTCGGACATCCCACCAAAAACAGTCCGAGGCAGAGGATAAGAATGAAAATGTTGAAACTTTTTTTAATCATGATCAACCTCCTTTGATCAGTAATTTGGACACCCATTCCTATTCAAATTGGCCGGAGTGGGTTGGAATCGACTCACCTCCTCTCGATTGGATTCGATCCCCCATAAGTTTGCGTTGCTGGGAATTAGGTAAAAATGATTAAATAATGCGAAATGGGTAATCACATTGGTAACAATGTCTAACAGTATTGGTCTCATCCTTTTTCTCCTATTTCTTGATAAAAAGAATAACAAAGGAATAATCGAAATTCAATGGTTGTAAATCGGAAGGAACATGTAACTTTATCTTATCTATTATTATTTGAAAGGTTGTATTGAGGGCCGATATTTAAAAATCACACTTTCAAGGAAGGAGTCCCCAGGAGGGGGGGTTGGATAACGCCTATCTTCAATCAAGGGCCGTTTTCGAATTTGGCTCAGGGTGGACAGTGACATCAGCATTTCGCATAAGCCTGATCTCGGGGATCATAATCTGGAGTACACGCTGAACCTCCGCATAAGCTGAATCCTTTGCCTTGAAAAACACCGTGATCTCTCTTACAGGCTTAATGCCAAACACCATTTGGAATCGCTTCCTGGATAGACGTGCCCTTCGAAAGCGGAAATGTCCGCAGAACTCCTGATCATCAGTTTCGATATAACACTTCCCGCCATCCGGATACTCAAAGTGCCTTTGAACAAGCACATACCCTCCTTCACTATCTGGGATCTTTTCAAACAAGACCTGGAAACCGTCCCCGACTTCCGATACCGACACATGTTCGCAGCGAAATTCTCTGAGTTTTATAGGCATGCTAACTTGATTATGCGGCTGCCGTATATTACCTCCTCTCTTGCCCCTTATTGGCATAAGGCACCATAGAAACTCATGACAAATAATGCACCTTGGGCTACATCCTGGGAGCATTATACTGAATCGAAAGGCAGGTTTCAACAGCCACCAGGTGCTCCCTTCATGACTCATGTGATCGGCCTTTGGGGGTCTAAAATTCGTGATATGACAAACCATATTGTACGGGGCTTTGAATTTCAAAAGCTGAACATATAGCTTGCCAATATCGTGCCCTCGCAAAAGGCTTCAGTATAAAAAACAAACCTGTTCCCCGGATTGGTTCCGCTTGTTATAGATTGAAATATTGTATAGAGGTGAAATTTTCAAAAAGCTCGATTACGGAAGCAACATAGCACTGCAGACTCCTCGGTGGCCTTAAAATTAGGCACGTAGACCCGCCGCAGGTAAGCGGGGAATACCTAACAGACTGTAGACTTCCCTTGAAAAGACTTAGGGCTAATCCCTTTTCTCTCCATGTAGACGCCTCTCCCAAGAAGATGGTCTCCAAAGACTTCATTCCATAATCAGTAGATACCCATCGGAAATTTGAGGATCCCGATTTTGAGTGATAAACTCATCGGGCTAATTAAAATGCTGGTGGCTGGATTGGAGAACTTGGTTGTAAGCCCCTACCTCAAAAGAAGTTTTTGGAGGAGGGCTATTGGGGATTATCGTAAAGGTAAGCACCAAAACCCTTTCCACCTCATGCTATGTTTCACCTACCTATTCTGCAAAGTGAGCTAACCTTCCAACCTTGATGATTACGTGAAGAAAGAAATTATTACGATCAGCGTAACCGGAGCCCAACGGTACGTAGCCCAGTTGCTTTTTAAGATCAAGAGAAAAGGGCGGCCTTTATCCGACTTCCTCACTTCTTGTTTTCTCCTTCGAGCGTACCGGCCGCAAGGACAGAATGAGTCCAAAACCAATGGCAGCGGCACAGAGACACCCCCAGAACGCAACCCTATAGCTTGCGGTCAAATCGAAGATAGAGCCGGCAAAGATAGGGCCTATGAAGCCTCCAACCGTGCCCGCGAACACGGCCATGCCGAAGATGAAGCCGTGCGAACGAATCCCGAAATACTCTGCGACGATCGGTGAAATTACCGTGAAGAACCCCCCATGGGTAAACCCATACACGGCTGCGAAAAGGTAGAGCATCCAGAGTTCCTTTGAAAGTTGCAGCCATAAGAGCACTATGATGAGCAAGACAAAACACAAGATCATCGAGCGTCGGTTACCGATGCGATCGATGGTGTTGCCGATGAAAAAACGCCCGACCATGCTGACGCCGCCGATGGTCGAGAGAATGCCGGCGGCCGCTGTTGACGGGGTACCGATGTCAATGGCATGTGGGACGATGTGTAATATCACACTCATCAGGGAGAAGCAGGCTGCGAGATTGGCGAAGAAAATTGTCCAGAACTGCCTGCTTCTGATCGCCTCACGGAAGGATGTCTCCCTTTCAACAAACTCCGACCCTGATGTTTCTGCTCGTGCACCGTCCGGAAGGAGGCCCATGTGGGCAGGGTCGCGGCGTAGAAGCTGCGCGATTAGCACAATCAGTACCATCGCCATGCCGCCTATGATGACATAGGCCCTGCGCCAGCCAAAGCCTGCGATGAGCATACTGGCCAAAAGGGGCATGATCATTTGCCCAGATCCTGTTCCCATCTTCACGATCCCCGTCATGACCCCCCTTCGCCGAACAAACCACCTTGCCGTTGTGCTAAGGGCGATGACATCTACTGTGCTCAACCCAATCCCGAAAAAGACACTGTAAAACAGGTACAACTGCCAGGGGGCATTGATCGTGGACATGAGCAGGATTGAAAAACCGTAAAAGAACCCTGTCCCCGTCATCAATATACGGGGACCGAACCTGTCGGTCAGCCTGCCCACGAGAATCCCGAAGATACCTGAGATGAGAAAAGCCAGGGAATGCGCCCCGGACAGGGTCGCCCTTGACCAGTCAAACTCTGCAAGCAGGGGCTTGAAGAAAACACCGAACGTCACGTATGTACCGACACCTATCGCCTGGATGCTGGCACAGGCTGCAATGATCAAATAGCCATAGAAAAATTCAGACTTCTTCATAAAGAGAACAATCCTTCGTGCATTCGTATAGAGTCACGATGCTCGCCACTCCCCCCAACCATGGTATCGCGCAACGCAAGCGGTATCTGTGAAAGGCGGGGAGCAGACGTCCGGCTCATCTTGAGTTTCCCGGATTCCCGTTTATAAGGAAGGAATCACAGAAAAGCCGAAACAAAAACCTGCTCCCTCATTCCATCCGGCTCCACCTCAACAATGTGGGGATGTGAGTCCTCACACACGAGTCACTTTCAACCGATTGTATCAGCCTTGCCCATTCCTGATGAAACCACATCCTCCCTTACGGGAGGGATGGACTTTGTAGTATTCGTAGTAAAGGAGAATAGGAAGCCTTTTTCCCGGGAAAGGGGTGTCGAGTTAAGGATTGGTTGGCTTTGTCTCTTCTTGGTCGACCTTCTCGGCGTCTGAAGGGGTGCGATCTCCTTTCTGAAATCGTCGCTGTCTTCTCTCATCCTGTTTTTTCTGGCGGGACAATTCTTTTCGCCGTTTTTCGCCTTTATAAGCTCCAGCATGTTTTGACAAAATACCCTCCTTATTTCGAAAGGAGTATATCACAAAGAGGAAAAGAATTCCAATTCTATTCATCAAAATGAAAGCGGAGTACCGATTCCAAATTGTAAGCTACACGTTTTTCTAAAACCTGCCGATAGGCATTTGATCGGTTCATGAGTTTATGGGTACATACCCCAAAGAGTGAAGATTTCTTTTGAAAAGGTATAGGGTTATCTCCTTTCCCTTCAATGTAGATGCCCTATTCAGAAGATTCCCTCTGAAGACTTCACTCTATAAGCAGCAGAAGCTCCTCAAAAAATGGAAGGATTCCAATTTGGAAGTAAAAACCTATTGAGGTAATTAAATGGTGAAAGGCAGGAGTTGAGAGCTTACCCGTAAGCCACCTACTTCAAAAGAAGAATTAGGGGGGAAGGCCAAAAAGGACAATCAGAGAGATAGGCACAAGAAACCTATCTGCCCATTCAACTTTGCACCTACAAGTCATCGCTCAACGATAGCATCTTGAACTGAAAGTTACTGATAGAAATCATGAATCCCAGATAAATATATGAAAATCAGATCGTGGTTTTTTGAAGGATCGGAACCTGATGATAGATAGCAGAGATCATAACCATCTTCTCTTTTAAGGCGTTGTGGCCGTATTGATCGAGTCTTTTCCCCACCTCTTCGGAAGAGAGGCCCTTCGGCGAAGAGTTCAGCTCTTCAAAGACTTCCTTTATCTCCTTTTTGTCCCAGGCCATTCATCCTCCCAGGCTTGCTTAAAAGATTCCTTCCC
>Ga0154895_1105_pt1 | contig 11664 bp, 11 predicted proteins | sample Rifle2008BG19ft_FD_105867 | JGI IMG/M metagenome (GOLD analysis project Ga0154895, IMG submission 105867) | Deltaproteobacteria bacterium RBG_19FT_COMBO_46_12 | reverse complement strand
AGAGATTCATAATTGGATGGGGATTGTAGGGTCTTATCTCTCCGGTCTCCTCTTTCAAGGATTTGGGTTCCCTTCCTTTTTGGTTTCCTTGGTCCTGGTTGTCTTCGCCTTCAGTTTCATTTTCCGGTGGGAGTGGAAATACTTTTCTTTGAGGTTAGCTGGTTGGGCGGTGATCCTTATTACCACGTCCTCCTTCTTTGCTTTATGGTTGAGCCCCATCCGAATTTATCATCAGGACCTCTTAATGGGAGGGTTTATCGGTGAGATTTTTTCAAGAAATCTTGTCCGTTATTTTAATCGTCCAGGGGCGGCCATCCTCTTATCCGTGGTTTTAATCCTCTCTTTTATTTTAGGAACGGGAATTTCTTTCGTCTCTGTCGTTAAGCATTTGGGAAGAGCCATTCACCAACTGATTGAGAAGATCAGCACATTTAAAATGGTTAGAAAAGAGGGTGCGGAGAGGGAAAAGAAGTTGGTGAGGAAAAAGGAAGAGAAAAAGGAGGTGAAAGAGGTTGCTCCCACCGTCGTTGTAGAAAAACCATCCCCCCCTCCCAAAAAGGAGGAAATGGCTAAACAGGAGGCGTTTGAATTTATAGAGGCAGAGGGTTCAAAAACCTTCCAACTTCCACCCATTTCGTTACTTGAAGCCGAAGTGGACAAAAGGCAGAAGATTGACCGGGATAGTTTAATCATGAACTCCCGTATTTTGGAGAAAAAACTTTTGGACTATGGCGTAGAAGGAAAAGTGGTCGAGGTCAGACCCGGTCCCGTAATCACGGTCTATGAATTCGAACCCGCTCCTGGAGTGAAAGTCAGCCGGATTGTCAACTTAGCCGACGATCTGGCACTGGCCCTGAGCGCCCTGTCCATTCGTATTGTCGCCCCCATTCCTGGAAAAGCTGTTGTGGGCATTGAAGTTCCAAACACCAATAGGGAGACGGTCTATCTCAAAGAGATCATCGATTCCAATCCTTTTCGAACTTTCAAGTCGAAACTTTCTTTTGGACTTGGAAAAGATATCTCCGGGGAGCCCTTTGTCGTGGATCTTGCAAGAATGCCCCACCTTCTGGTCGCTGGGTCCACAGGGTCAGGAAAAAGCGTTTCCATCAATGCCATGATCTGCAGCATCCTCTGCAAATCGAATCCGGAAGAAGTTCGTTTCCTCATGATCGACCCAAAGATGCTGGAGCTTTCCGATTATGAGGGCATTCCCCATTTGCTTCTTCCCGTGGTGACCAACCCGAAAAAGGCGGCCGTGGCCCTCAAATGGTTGGTGGAGGAGATGGAGCGGAGGTATACGGTTTTAGCTGAAAAAGGAGTAAGAAATATTGAGCATTACCATCAGAGGATGGAGAAGGAACTGAAGGAGAAGGGAAAGGTCTATAAACGAAAAGGGGATGTCTTAGAGGGAAATGAAGAAAAGGCCATGGAGCCAATGGAAAAAATTCCTTATATTGTGGTGGTGATTGATGAACTGGCCGACCTGATGATGATTTCGTCCAAAGAAGTGGAGGAGGCCATCACGCGACTCGCCCAGATGGCCCGGGCAGTGGGTATCCATCTCATTCTGGCAACCCAACGGCCTTCCGTCGATGTCCTGACGGGGATCATTAAGGCAAACTTTCCTGCACGGATTTCTTTTCAGGTGACTTCGAAGGTGGACTCCCGAACCATTCTCGACACCATTGGCGCAGAGCACCTCCTGGGATCCGGAGATATGCTCTTTCTGCCGCCTGGCAGTTCGAAACTGACACGCCTCCATGGCGCTTTCGTCTCCGGCCCTGAAATTAGGGGGATTGTTGAGTTCTGGAAAAAACAGGGGAAACCTTCTTATTTGGATCCTTCGATTCTCGCTGAGGTCAAGAAGGAAAAAGAGGGAGCAGGAGGGGGGGAAGACGAATACGACGAAAAATACGATGAGGCAGTAGCCTTTATCGCAGAGACCGGACAGGCCTCCATCTCCCTCATCCAAAGAAGATTTCGAATTGGTTACAACCGGGCCGCCCGGATTGTTGAAAAGATGGAGGAGGAAGGGGTCGTGGGACCTTCTGATGGAGTTAAGCCCCGAGAGGTTCTGATCAAGAAGATTGAACCATAGACGATGAACAATGTCATAACGTTGGAAAATGAAAGGTTGACGAAGATGAAAAAAATATTTCTAATGGCCTTTTCTACCTTAATGTTAATTCCCATGATTCTGGTTTCGCTTGCTTTTTCTGCAACCGGTCAAGCTATTTTAAGCGAAATCCAGAACCGATATGAAAAGACGAATGACTTCGAAGCCAATTTTATCCAGGAGTATATTGGCAAGGTGATGAGGCAAGCCAATCGAGGGGAAGGAAAGGTCTACTTTAAGAAGAAAGGGATGATGCGATGGGATTATACCAGTCCTAACCAGAAACTTATTTCGGATGGCCGCACCCTCTGGTACTATCAGCCCGAAGAGAAACAGGTTCTCTTATCCGATATCTCAAAAGTTCTCCAAGATAAAACGCCTCTGGCCTTCTTGGCTGGAGAAGGGAATCTTGGTCGGGATTTCAACATCCTTAATCTGAACGAATCTGTTTCCCAAAAAGAGAATAACTATATCATTGAGTTGAGTCCGAAGGAGGCTCTTGCCACTTTGGCGAAGTTGACTTTAACGGTAGATAAAAAGACCCATATCATTCTTCAAACCGATGTCTTCGATGGATTGGGGAATGTGACTCGAACCCGTTTCATCGATATTAAAACCAATGTAGGCCTCTCCAACTCTTTCTTCCATTTTTCTATTCCACCTGGGACAGAAGTCATCAGGATGCAGGAATCCTTTGCCCCTGGATCGGGTGGAAAGGGACCCAAATAGTTAGAAAGTCACTTTCGGATTCCCCCGGGCCTGCCGCAGGCAGGCGATGAGGAGAGGGGAAGGGGAAATTTCAAATATTTTTATTTCGGATTTCGATATTAGGATTTCGGATTTGAATGGTTCTTTTATGCCTCTCTTTACGACAAATGCCATTGTGATTCGTTCTCTGAACTATGGAGAGTCCGATAAGATTATCACTTTTTTCACCCAAGACTTTGGTAAACTGAAAGGAATTGCGAAGGGAGCGAGGAGGAGCAGGAGGCGATTTCAGAACGCCCTGGGCCTCTTTTCTCATCTCCGTCTTAATTTTTTTGATAAGGAAGGAATGGGATTGGTGAGGGCTGAGAGTTGTGACATCCTTCATTCCTTTCCAAAAATCAAGGAGGATCTTCAGAAGATTCTTTATGGTAACTATTATTTGGAATTGGTGAACGAAATGGCAGGAGAACGGGAAGGGAATCGAGAGGCCTTCGAACTTCTTCTTTCTTTTTTATCGAACCTGGAAGAAATGGAATCTAAAGAAGAACAAATGAGGCTATTCGAAATTCGAATGCTTTCCCTTTTCGGTTATCGCCCCAATTTGAGGAGATGTAATCTCTGCAAGAAGGATTGGGGGGATTTGGAAGAAATTCCGACGGTCTTTTTCTCACTTGAGAAGGGGGCTTTGGTTTGTGATCGGTGTTCAAAGATGTGGAATAATCTCATTCCGCTTTCATTGGGGACGGCTAGATTAATAGAGAAGATCTCCCAAATAGAGCTTCAAAAGATTCACAGATTGGGATTCACCGCTCAATCTTTATCCGAAAGTCAGGAGCTTCTTCATCAGTTTATTCGATATCAGTTGGGGAAAGAAATGAAGTCGTTGAAGGCGTTGAGGGAAATTAAGGGGTGATATCGAAATACGAAGTGCCTGCCTGCGGGAGGCTGGAATGTTCAGCCAGTCATGTAGAATGACATTGAAAAACCTGACTTTTTAAGTTAGAGGAGAAATGATGAATTTCCAAGAATTGATTTTTGCCTTGGAGCGATTCTGGGCAGACCAGGGGTGTGTGATTCAACAACCCTACGATACCGAGGTGGGGGCAGGGACATTTCACCCTGCTACCTTTCTTAGAGCCTTAGGCCCTGAACCATGGAGGGCGGCGTATGTGGAACCTTCTCGCCGTCCCACGGATGGCCGATACGGCCAGAATCCTAATCGGCTTCAGCACTATTATCAGTATCAGGTCATCATGAAACCTTCTCCCCTGGAGATTCAGGAGATTTATCTCAATAGTTTAAAGTCATTCGGGATCGATCCCCTTGAGCATGATATTCGATTTGTGGAGGATGATTGGGAATCTCCCACACTCGGTGCATGGGGGTTAGGGTGGGAAGTCTGGTTGGACGGAATGGAAATCACCCAATTTACCTATTTCCAGCAGGCGGGGGGGATTGAACTCCGCCCTATCCCCGTAGAGATCACCTATGGCATTGAAAGAATCGCCATGTATCTTCAAGGGATTGATAATGTCTTCGATCTGGAATGGGCAAAGGGGGTGAAATATGGAGATGTCCATCACCATGGGGAAGTTGAATTTTCACGGTATAATTTTGAGGAGGCGAACGTCGAAATGCTTTTTCGCCTTTTTGGGATGTTTGAAGAAGAGGCGAAAAGAATGGCCGAAAAAGGCTTGGTTCTTCCGGCCTACGATTACTGTTTAAAGACCTCCCATGTCTTCAACCTTCTCGATGCACGGGGTGCTATCAGTGTGACCGAGAGGGTAGGGTATATCTTAAGGGTAAGAACTCTGGCAAGACTCTGCGCAGAAGGTTATCTCAAGCAGAGAGAAGAGATGGGGTTTCCACTTTTAAAAAATCAATAATCAATTAGCAATTAGCAATGATCAATAACAACACTTCCCTCCCTTTGGAAAAGGGAGGTGAGGAGGGATTTTAGAAAGTTAATTTCAAATAGCTGTATTGATTTTGTAAACCGGACACGGAGAACGGACACAGACCACGACCTATGAAGATGAAAGAGCTTCTCTTTGAGATTGGGACAGAAGAGATTCCAGCCGGGTTTATCCCGCAAGCCTTGATGGATTTAGAGTCTCTCGCTAAAAAAGAATTGGAGGCAAGCCGGATCGACTTCAACGGGATAAAAACCCTCGGAACCCCAAGACGTTTTGTGCTGGTGATTGAATCTGTTTCAGAAAAACAGAAAGATGAGGAGACGAGAAAGGTAGGCCCTTCGAAACAAGCCGCCTTTGACGGAAAAGGAAATCCTACCAAAGCAGCCATTGGTTTTGCTAAGAGTCAATCAGTTCCTGTTGAATCCTTAACACTGGTTCAAACAGATAAAGGAGAATATGTCTCTGCTATAAAAAAGGAGGTAGGGAGGTCAACCCTTGAGATTCTTTCCTTTCTCCTTCCAAAATGGGTCCTTTCCATTCCATTTCAAAAGTCCATGAGGTGGGCAGATGTCTCCATTCGTTTCGCCAGACCCATCCACTGGATCTTAGCGCTCTTCGGAGGGGAAGTGGTTCCTTTTGAAGTGGGAAATATCCAAAGTGGGAATAAGACCTATGGTCATCGATTCATGCACGCTGGCCCTATTCCAATTAACGATGTTCAATCCTATCTTCAAAAAACCAGGGAAGCCTTTGTCATGGTTGACCCGGTGGAAAGGAAGAAAAAAATCGAAGAAGGGATGATCCGGGAAGGAGCCAGAGTCTCAGGAAAGATCCTTAAGGATGAAGAACTCCTTGACGAGGTCAATTTTTTGGTGGAATATCCGGTGGCTTTGTGCGGAACATTTGACAATAAATTTCTTTCCCTTCCCCGGGAGATCCTGGTTCACTCGATGAAAGAACATCAAAGGTATTTCCCCTTGGTGGATGACCATGGAGTATTGCTTCCCCATTTTGTCTGCATCAGCAATATTCATCCAAAGAACCGGGAAGTGGTGGTGAAGGGAAACGAAAAGGTTCTCAGGGCGAGACTTTCTGATGCTGCTTTTTTCTTTGAAGATGATCTAAAGATATCTCTTGATCAAAGGGTGGAGCAACTGAAGAAGGTTGTTTTCCAAGCTAAACTGGGGACTTCCTATGAGAAGGTGATGCGTTTTAAAGGGTTGGCCCTGTGGATGACTGAAAGAATTGATCCAACGTTGCGGGAATTGGTTGCAAGGACGTCCCTGTTATGCAAAGCCGACTTAGTGACGGGGATGGTCGGCGAGTTTCCAAAACTCCAGGGAATCGTTGGAAGAGAATATGCTCGTTTGTCCAAAGAGAAGCCAGAGGTTGCAGAGGCAATTTATGAGCACTACCTGCCAGGTTTTGCTGGAGACCGGCTGCCTTCCAGTCCCATCGGGGATATCGTCAGCATCGCTGATAAAATGGATACCGTTGTAGGTTGTTTTGGAGTGGGTCTCGTGCCCACCGGAACAGCCGATCCTTTTGGATTGAGGCGGCAAGCCCTGGGAATTATCCGGATCGTCCTTGAGAAAAAATATCCTATTTCGTTGAGAGGGTTGATTGAAGAGAGCCAAAGGCAATTGAAAGAGAAAATGGAGCGCCCTGTTGAACAGGTGAAAGAGGAGGTCCTGGATTTCTTTCGAGTCCGTTATCAAAACTTTTTATTAGATAAGGGGTGCCCTTTCGATGTAACTGAGGCTGTGCTCTCTATTTCATTTGATGAATTGCTCGATGTCCAAGGCAGACTGGATGCTTTGCGGAAAGCAAGGGAATGGGAGGATTTCGAGTCGATTGTAGTTGCTTTTAAAAGAGCGATGAATATTTTGAAAGGGGCTCCTCCCAAAAGAGAGATCCATCTATCCCTCTTGTCTGAACCAGTTGAACAGAACCTCTATCAATCCTTTCTCAAGGTTAGGGAAAGAATCGACAATCACCTTAACAAAAGGGACTACCTATCTGCCCTTCTCGAAATGACTCACATGAAGAAGCCGATCGATGATTTTTTTGATGGGGTCATGGTGATGATAGAGGATGAAGCGGTGCGGGATAATCGCCTGGCCCTCCTCGATGAGATCGGAAAACTCTTCCTAAAAATTGCCGACTTCTCGAAGCTCACCTAACCTTTCCAATAGATTTATTGACCATCGGAGATAACCATACCAGCTTGTTTGAACTCTATCGATGTTATTACTCAGAAATTCAAAAGGTAAAGAGTTTCCCCTTAGGAAGCATTCTCCAGCGGAGGTCTGGGGAAACTGGCTGGGAGGCAACGATCGTTGCCTCTTGGTCGGGAGTATAATACAGGGAGTAGTACCATGGATTTTTGGTGTACTCCCTGAACCCATAGAGCAGGTTTCCATCGGCAAAAAGGCAGGTCAGTGAAGAATACGTATGGCTCGTTTTGATATGGCATGCCGCTTTCCGAATGGCTTTCGCCAAGCCCAAAGGAGCAAAATTCATCACGTAACGGAAATAGACTTCGCTATCCAACGCCTCGGGGTGCGGCGGATCATGAGTTATCCTTTTACGCAGGGCCTTAAAATCTCGAATCGTTCCGTTGTGGGTGAAGAGAATATTTCCAGCCACAAAAGGATGGGCGTGAGCAAGTTTGGAAGTGCCGCTCCAGGAGGATTTTCTAAGATGGAGAAGAAGAATTCTTGAAGCTTTCACCCTTTCGCAGATATCAAAGAATTCCCGCTTCTCCTTTACAATGGAGCTCCCGCTCTTGTGAACAAATGCTTTCCCATTCTTGTAGAACCCGACCCCCCAACCATCCAAATGGCCGGGTGTATCCCCCGGTAGATTTTTCCCGGATTCGGCCAATTTGAAGAAGTTTTCGAGAATTTCCCTGTGCCTTCGAAAAACGAAGTCCTTCAAACCAAGCATCCTGCACATCTCAAGTCCTTCAACTGAAATGAAAGAAGAATTTCACGATGCTGATTGCAATAATAATCCCGACCAGATCGGCAAGGACGCAGACTGGAACCAGATATCTTGTCCTCTTTATCCCCACCGAACCCAGGTAAACCGCCAGCACGTAAAAGGTCGTCTCGGCGCTCCCCATGATGACCGCAGAAATCATGCTGGCTTGGGAATCCGGACCGTTTGTTTTGGCGATATTCGTGAACACGCCTAACGAAGCGCTTCCGGACAAGGGTTTAATGAGGGCGATCGAAACTACATCGATGGGAACATGGAAAAACTCCAGAAGCCCTCCGAGCCACTCCTGGGCAAATTCAAGTGCCCCGGATGTTTGAAAAGCTTTGACTGCCACGAAGATTGCCAGGAGGTATGGAAAGACCTTGATCACCACGCCCACCCCGCTTTTTGCCCCAGAGACGAAACAGTCGTAAACCCTCACCCTCTTCGCGCACCCATACAGAATCGTAAAAAGAATGAAAACCGGGATAATAAGCTGCGAAATGAAGCTGACCGCTTTCATTTAAAAATCCTCCTGGCCGCAAATAAGATTCCGAGAGCAAAGAGGGCCGATAAGAAAGTCGCCACAAAGGTTGGCAGGACAATGGCCGACGGGTTGTTGGATCCGTAATCTGCAAGGATGCCGATTACGGTGAAGGGGATCAGTTGAATGCTGGCGGTATTCACCACGATGAAAACCATCATCTCAAAAGTGATGGTTTCCTCGCCTGGATGCAAGGTCTTAAGATCCTGCATGGCCTTGATTCCGAGAGGGGTGGCGGCGTTCCCGAGCCCGAAAAGGTTGGCCAGGAAGTTTAAGGTGATGGAAGTGATAGCAGGATGATCCGGGGGAATATTGTGAAAGAGCCGCCTCACAAAATATTGAAAGAAGCCTGAGAGACGGTGGATCAGCCCCGAATTTTCAATAACCTTGGTGATTCCCAGCCAAAGGGAAACGATGCCCAGAAGGAAAAGAGAAACCTCGACCGCTGATTTCGCCCCTTCAAAAATGGCCTTTGTAAATTCGTCCAGCTTGCCGTTTAGCAAGGAGAAGAGGACGCTTGTCGCAATTAGCAAAACCCAAATCGTATTCATAGAATAGTAAGCGTTTTTTTCATTGTGTTGAGTTCCACCCAAGCGCCGATGGGTAGAGTGATCTTGTTCTTCACGTGACCGATATAGGGACAATTTACCAACGGGAAATCAATCTTCATCTGGCTGGATAAAATATTGTAAACATCTTGGCCCTTGATGCCTCTGAAATTACCTAGGATCAACCCCTTCACTTTTTGCAGTTTTCCAGCGAGGATCCATTGGGTAAGATACCGATCGACTTCGTACAGTTTTTCGTTAGCATCTTCCAGGAACAAAATCGCCCCGTCCGTATCCATTTCCCATTCCGTTCCGATGAGGGCGGTGAGAGTGATTAGATTCCCCCCTTCCAGGCGCCCCCGGGCATTTCCATAGCGGTGAATTTTTACCGGCGCGCCTTCAAACAGGTTTCTGTTGGGGAACCCATTCACGGCGTTTAAGAAGGAACGGATCGTGAACCTGGAAGGCGGGGAAAAGTTTATGACCATGGGCGAATGGAGCGTGATCAGATTGGTCCGCTCAGAGATGACGTTGAGCAAGGCGCTGAGGTCGCTGAATCCGGCTAAGATCTTTGGGTTTTTGCGGATGAGGTGGAAATCTAAATAGGGAAGGAGCTTCATGGAGCTGTATCCACCCCGTTGGGCCAGTATAATTTCCACCTTTTTATTTAAAAAGGCGGCGTGGACCTGCGCTACTTTTCTGCGGGTGGAAGGTAGTTTGGTTACCGGTCTCTTATTGATGACTTTAAACCCCAGCTTTTCCAGGTTCCTTACGCCGGCCGTGAAGTCTTTCTTTTTTTTAATCAGCCAGCTCGGTGTAATCGTGTATATGGCTTTCAACCAACCCCCCATTTTCGAATAAACAAATTTTACATGACGGATTCGTTATCCCTGTCACTCCTGCCTGTCGGCAGGCAGGCGCGAACCATGAAAATAATAGCAATTCACCTCCCCCTTATGCCCTCATAAGTTTATTATGATTGCCAGTCACAGTCAAGAAGATAGGGTTCTCTTCAATAGAATTGACAAATCCCATTGCCTGTGTTACCTTGTACTACAAGGGAGGATGAAGATGAATCAAACCCTGACCATCAGAATTCCTGATGAATTAAAAGAGAGATTACAGGAGATCAGCCAGGCAGAGGGGAAACCCGTTAGCGATCTTGTTAGAGAATCATTGAAGGGGTATATAGCCATATACCGGTTTCGTAAACTTCGAAATATGGTTCTCCCTTTTGCAGAGGCCCAAGGCATCCTTACAGACGAGGATGTCTATAAAGAAGTCTCATGAGAATCATTCTCGATACAAATGTCATTTTAGCAGCCTTTGCAGGGCGAGGGTTGGCCTACGCCCTTTTTGAGCTCTGCCTGGAAAAGCATGAAATCATTGTCAGCGAACACATCCTATCTGAGGTCCAAAGGAATTTACAGAAAAAAATAAGGATGCCTAAGGATAAAGTTCTCATGATCATTGAATATTTGAAGGAATATTGTAAAGTCAGCAACTATAAAAGATTAGATAAAGAGGCCTGCAGAGATATGGATGATGTCAAAATTCTTGGTCTTTCTGAAGTAGTCAAACCCGATTACATCATTACTGGAGACAAGGATCTTCTTGTGCTGAAAAAATTCCATTCAGTCCCTATCATCACTCCAAGAGAATTTTGGGAGATATCAAAAAGCAAAAGAACATGAGTAATAAATTTAGAGTGATATCATCATTGATCTGAACCATTTTCACCTCACCCTTGAGGGTAGGGGAGGTTTTAGCCTCCCCATTTGATGAACCCAACCTTTGCGAAAATGGTGAAGAATACCTCCACTCTGTGGACAGATAGCTTTACCTTATAAAACGTAAGACTCGAATCGACAAAGATTTCGAGGGCAATTGTTTCACCTAACCTGGAGTGGCAAGCTAATCTTTGCAATGGTGATTAACGAAGGAAACCAACAAAAAAGGCAGTGCCTTAATGACCCTGCCTTTGCCCTCCTAAAATTATAAATTGATTTACTTTTTAACTTTCTTCTGATTTAAGAAAAACCGAGTAGGTGGAAAAATGTTTTCCTTATCCTCATTTATTGTTACTTCAATGAAATAAATATCTTTTTTGCTTAAACTATTATCCAAAACTGTTTCCGCCCAATGCAAGACCGACTCCTGGGTTATTCTTGCAGGGTCCTTTCTCCTTTCTGGGAGTATTCCTACCAACTCGTTCCTCTTTACTGTGCCACGCAAGTAAAATTCATAGGCTATCATGCCTGATTTCTCATAATCCGGTTAGTAGAAACTTAACCTAAAAAAAATAGAGTAGAGCCATTTCTGTTTCTACTCTATTTTAATGAGACCTGAATAGGGATTTACTTCTTAATTCTCTTCCTTAATCCCCAAAGACCAATCAAACCAGCGCCAAGAAGAAACATGGTAGTGGGTTCTGGAACAGGGGTGCCGTTTCCATTAGGTCCATCAGTTGTTACATCGTCAACAAGGTGAAGGGTAATAGCACTACCGTTCAAGCCACTTAAAGATTTTTGTTTTCCAACTAAAGAAAGGGTAGCTTCCCCCCCCTGTAATTCTTCCAATAAAATATTTAACTCGGCGTCGGATATATCAAGGTCAAGTAAATCAATATCAATCGTTCCTCCTTTTTTTAAGGCCTTTTTCTCAGATTTACTAAGCGAGTTATAAACTTCTTTTAAATCGATTAATGTATCATTAAGTTTAAGGTCTAATTTTAATATCTTTTTGATATTTGTATCCCCCAAATCCACAGATATGGATGCCGCAGTGAGGTCCTCTGGTAAAGCATCATAATCAAAAGAGTCTAAGTAGATTTCTATAGGTTTATTGGAG
>Ga0154895_1104_pt1 | contig 11781 bp, 9 predicted proteins | sample Rifle2008BG19ft_FD_105867 | JGI IMG/M metagenome (GOLD analysis project Ga0154895, IMG submission 105867) | Deltaproteobacteria bacterium RBG_19FT_COMBO_46_12 | reverse complement strand
GTTTCGGTAATTATCAAAAATGTCCTTAACAATCTTTGCACCGGTACTATTTGGTGAAGCAAAGAACAAATAATATATCACAGAACCTTTTGAGTTCCTCATAGGAATCGGTTCGGGGACATATTTGAACCCCGCGTCTTTTTTTAGGCGGTGACGGAATGCATTAATCACAGCTTCGTTCGTCGCCTTCTCTTCTATTTCACCGAACAATCCTGGCATTTTCTTGTAGGCTGCTTCACGCCATGAATGGTCCCCCCACACCGCGTCCATTCGGGCAACTTGACCGGGTTGGACTTTGTCAGGAGAACGCCAAAGAACATTCATGTTTGCATCCATGATCATAAAATTATAAAAGATCTCAATACTCTTCATTTCTCCAGCCTTCTGCAAAACCTCCCAATTAACGTTAAGACGATAAGGATCAAGCAAGCACAACGCTCTGCGATAATCCTCATATCGACATCTGGGAAAAACCTCGGCAAGGAGCACTTTGTTACAGTCTCCTTTGTGAATAGAGACATCACTTCGCTTGCCCACAATCTCACCAAGTTTATCCACCTTGTTACCGTCCAGGTCGATGAAATGATATTCTGAGAATGCAGGAGAAATGACCAATGCGTTTAAGGGACTTCCCGCAACGAATTCACGTGTCTGTTTTTTTATGTGAACTCCGGCTCCAGAGAAGGCGTCGATGTATAAGTAAGTCTGGATACTTTTCTGCTTATTCATGATAGTTGAATAGGCAGAGGCATACTTGCTGATAATGTCAAGCTTTATCTCTGACCAGTAGCCGATTTCGTCATACTTTGGCATCTTCGTGCTTTAAGCGCTGCCCGGACTTATATCCCGGGGGCCGAGGGCTTGATCTTCTTCTTCGTCTATTTTCTTGGCCACTCTTTTTTCATTATTAGGGCAGAAGATATATCGTCAAACACAAAATATCACAGTTAGAAAATATGTCAATTTTTTCTGAATTTAGGAGATTTTCACTCGACACCTTAAATTCCTGCCTGCGGCAGCTGGGTAGGCTCCTCGAACCCTTTTAATTCTTTTCTCAGGCGTTTTGTGTCATAACCGAAATGGATCAATACCTCTTCGGCTGCTTTGACGAGCAGCTCCAGATATTTTTTGACATCGTAGGTGTCGTCCGGCCTCAGTAGAGGAAAAGGCCTGACTCGCTCCGCCTTCTCCTTGGATGCGGCGTCCTTGATCACATACCGGATCTTTTCTCCGGGATGGATCTTAATTCCCACGTCTTCCAACTGTTGAGCGGCCAGAGCAGTAAGGCTATCCACCTTATAGGCATTGGGCTCCTGAGAGATCCTCTTCCTGAGAGCCAAATCCTCTTGTTTCGCCTGGCCGTCCTTCAACTTAAGACTATATTCGAGGAGAAGGTCCAAAATCTCGGGAATCTTCGATTGAAAATCCTCCACGTTTTTTGTCGCTGTCAAAACCTCGATCATCCGGACTTGGGCCTCCTGAATCAAAGGAGGCATATCGCCTCGTCGAAAGGATAATCCCCTCGCCTTGATCTTCCCGTTTTGGAAGAGTCCGAAATAACGGTTGGCCACCGGACTTTCCGGATTTCCTTTCGAAGGAAGAAAAGCCACCCATCGATAAATTCCCTCCAGGCTCATCGTGATCCCGGTAACCTCGCTGATCTTCCGGCAAAGTTTGAGAATCTCCTCTCCTCCGAATCCTTTCTTGCGAATCCAGAGGGAATCCGTAATGGCGTGAAGAAGTTCGAACCCCTCCTCCTCACAAATCTCCTTGGCTTGGAGGAGACTTTCTCTTCCAAAGGCGGTAACTGCTTCATGGGCTTCGATCCTTCCAAAACGAGCATTTCGATAACCTAAATATCCGAAGGATGTAACCAGCATCCATTTGAGCGCCGTTTGCTTCCGGTCGTAGATTTCTCGTTTTGTCGTGTCCGTGATCCGTGTCCGTGTTCCGTGTTCATGGTTCGTGTGCGTTTGTCCTACGCCTGTTGTCTGTTGTCTGTTGTCTAATTCTCCGAACTCCGAACTCATAACTCCGAACTTGTTCGTTTCGCATTCTGATTGCTTCGCCATTTTTTTAAGCCATGCTCTTCTTGCCAAGATGGGCCTGAGCGTCTTGGGAATAATCCCTTCTCTTTTCTCACAAATGGTATACCCAGCTTCCGGGACTCTGTGGTTCTCACAACAACCACAGAGCACGGTCTCCGGAGAGATATTGTGAATCGCCATCATGGTGGGATACATCGAGGCGAAGTCAATCTCTGCCACATCCTCGAAGATTCCCAACTTCGGCTGGAAGACAAGACCTCCCTTGTCTGCAACGAGAAGATCCCACGCCGTCTTGAATCGTTCCGGCTCCCCCTTTCTCCAGGGGATGAGGAGGTCATCCTGAAAGGCTCGATCGAGTTGCATCGAGGTGATTGCTGTCCCCGGAGAGGTCCGAGCCATCCGTTGAACTGGGATTTTAGCCAATCGTGCCAGTTCGATCACTCCTTCCATTCCCGATTCTCCATAGATGAAGGAGTTTCTACGATCGATATGCCATCTTCCGAGAAAGAGATGAGCAGGAGCTTGATAGTAGGTCCGGCCATAGGAGAAGTAAGAACGGCCTTTAGGATGGATTTGCCTTTTCAAGGGATAAGGCTCCCGATTCCAGGGGATGGAAACCTTCTGCCTCTTCTCTGCTGAAAAGAGAAGGGGCAAAAGAGAGGCATCCCCATCATCGCTCAGAATAACATCAGGATCGAAATGTTTGAGAAACTTCTCGATTTCTCCAACATCGATCGTCTCCATTTCCACCCGATACCCTTCACATTCCAACAGGAGGGACTTCTTCCGGATGGAGTCTTCCTCCACACGCAATTCCATTACCCGAAGGTCAGGAATGTCTTCGTCATCCATCCACACAGACTCGGATGGATCAGGATGCATTTTAAATATCCGGTTTCCTTCAACCTCCACGACACATCGGCCTGTCGGAAACATTTTTCTCTCATAAAGATAAGTCTGTGGCAAAGGGATGTCACAGTTGTGGAAGGTGATTCTCTCCTCCCACTGAGAAAGGATCCTGGGAAGTTGAGCATAATGCTCCGAATTTACAACCTCAATCTCCATCACTTCGACTTCATCGCCACTCCAGAGTTCCTTCTTTCGGGTCCACTGGTATCCTGCTACCCGCTGCCCTTTCTGGAGTAAGTGGAAGAGATCAAGAAGATCGCTTCTCTCCCCCTGCGCATAAAATCGAGGCCTGAAAGAATCTTCGAATCGTCGAAGATTTCCACCCTCCTCTTTGATCCACAGAATCATCGAAGACTCCAGAGGATAAAGATCGAATAGTCGCCCCCGGATCTCCATCTGTTTACCTCACTGTCAGAAGATAGAAGTCTCTGGCCCGAACCCTACTGCCCTTTTTCTTCCATTGCTCTTATTTTCGATCTCAATTCAACCAAAACCTTTTCGTGTTCGAGGAGAATAGAGATCAGGATCGTCTCAAACGGCCAGGGTCTCGAAGCATAGACCCCGGCTTGCACATGAAGCCTTGCCTCTTCGAAGAGCCGGTCAAGAAACTGTTGATCTTCTTTTCTCAGCCCCCTTCGAAACTTCCTCCATTCTTGAACCTCTTGCTCCAAAACCCGGCTAAAAGGAAGAACCGTCCTCCCCATAGACACCCCTCAATGCAAAATGCAAAATTTAAATTACAAATTAAAAAATTTTTCTGTCTGCCGACCGGCAGGGAAGATCTTCTCTCATAAATTTGTATTTTTCATTTTGCAATTTACAATTTTCAATGATGTTTATTCCTACTCCTTTTTCAAAAATCATCTTTGGTCCTTCGTCATCCAAATTGATCCTCCAAACCTCATTCGCAAATTGGAAGAGTCTTTTTATGAGATAGGTCCGTTTTGAGTCAGGGGAGACGGCGGGTTGGAATAGAAAAAAAGGGATTCCTCTCAAAGCCATCTCTTCTACTTTTCTCAGAGATTTTTCGAAGAGGGGGCGAATCTCTCTATCCAATACATCCTCATCTAAAAAGGTATCGATCAGCCCTAAGAGGATGATCCATCGCCTTTCCGATTTGGCAATCGCTCCTCCCTGACCGAGCAAGTCGTTTAATCTTTCCCCAACCATGGTGGCCATTTGATAGCAAGTGAAGGCCCTTGCAATCCGAATTTTTCTAAGAAGGCTCTCTGGAGGAATAAACGCCTTTCTTGCGAAGGATGATGCCATGTAAGGATTGAAACGATTGGCCCCATCCAACACGATGACCTCGATCCCTTCACCTGCCAACCATCCCGCCACATAGGATGCAATTTCTCCTGTCCTCTCTCCCCAAAAAAGAACTTTTCTCGAAGAGAGGGGCTGAGCGGGTAGCCCGACCCGTGTCAGTTGCAACAAGGTTTCATCGAACGAATTCTTCCTTAGGAAGATAGTTCGGAGTTCGGAGTTCGGAGTTCGGAGATTAGAATCCATAATTTAGAGTTCGGAGTGTTACCTCGCTCTCTTTGTCATTCCTGCAAAAGCAGGAATCCATATCCTTGTAATCCTTTGCCTGGATTCCCGTTTGCACGGGAATGACAGAATCAATATGAAGGATGGAGAGATAAGAAATTTATTTTCTACGTAATCACCCCGAACTTATTGTCTCCGAACTCCGAACTCCCAACTCATTACTCCGAACTGTTTTTAGCATTTCCTGAACACCCCGATGACTTTTCCAAGGATTTGAACTTCTCCTAATCCCTCCTCAATCTGAATCGTTTCCCAGCGCTCGTTGTCCGGCTTCAATTCGATTTTTCTCCCTTTCTTGAAAAAACGCTTCACCGTTGCCTCTTCCCCTACCAAGGTTACCACCACATCCCTGTTTTCTGCCGAGGGTTGGGATCGAACAAGAACATAGTCATCAGGGAGGATATAGGGGGACATGCTATCGCCCTTCACTTTCAGAAGAAAGACCTCCTTGCCTTTCACCCATTCGGTAGGAAGAGGAATCGTCCCTTCTACATGTTCTACAGCTAAAGTAGGTTTCCCTGCAGACACCCTCCCTAAGACTGGAATCTCCCGAATCGGTAACTTTCCCTCCTTAAATGAATCATATCGCTCATGCCTCTGGGGTGAACCGTATGGTTCACCCCCTTGAAAGACGAGAATCTCGAGGCCTCTCGACATCGAACCCCTCCTCTTCAAATAACCCTTTCTCTCCAATGCCTTGAGATGATCGAAGGCTGCCCGGGGATAGATATTGAAGCGCTCTCCGATCTCCCTGACCGAGGGGGGATAACCTCTCTCTTTGATAAAGGTTCTGATGAAGTTAAATATCTCTCTCTGCCGGGATGTCAGTTCCATCTATCCTCCCTTTAATTTAGGACTGTAAGACGGATCGGTCCTCAATATTGTAAATTTGATGCGGTCTTCCTGTATAAAAACTTTAAATTCGAAGCACGAAACCCGAAATTCGAAACAAGCACAAATTTTCAAACCCCAAATTTCCTAAACGGAAAAAGTTAACATTTTGACATTTGGATTTAGAATTTGTTTCGGATTTCGATATTCGAATTTCGAATTTTCCACCCTATAGATACTATACATTTGTTTAGTTGTCAAGGGAATTTTAGGAGATTTCTGAAAAAGTCGAGAAATCTCTGATTACAACTCGTCCAGGGGCAGAAGGTTACGTCAAGTTCTTAAGACCAAAGACATAACCGAATGACGATACGGGCATCCTTACCCTCCCCCTTAGACGAAACCCATTTTCTAAGCAAAATTTATTGATCTACCATTGTATTTCATCCAATTCTTGGGTTAGAATTATTTTTTGAGTGAACGGTGGATTTAGCGATGTGGGAGCGTTTGAAAGAAGACATCCAGACAATTAAAGAGAGAGATCCTGCCGCTAAAAATCATGTGGAGATTTTTCTCTGCTATCCCGGTCTCCATGCGATCTGGCTTCACCGTATTGCCAATGCCCTCTATCGAAGGAAATGGTTTACAACTGCCCGTCTGGTCTCTCATTTTAGCCGTGGACTCACAGGAATTGAGATTCATCCTGGGGCGAAAATCGGCAGGCGCCTTTTTATCGACCATGGAATGGGCGTGGTGATTGGAGAGACTACCGAGATCGGTGACGATTGTCTGATATATAAAGGCGTTGTGCTGGGTGGCACCACGCTTGAAAAAAAGAAACGTCATCCCACTTTGGGAAACCGTGTCATCATTGGCTCCAATTCTACCGTCTTGGGAGCTATCAGCGTTGGTGATGGGGCAAGAATCGGTTCCGGTTCTGTGGTGGTCAAACCGGTTCCGGCCGGTGCGACGGTGGTTGGGGTCCCGGGTCGCGTCGTGGAATCCCTGACTCCAGAAAAGGAAGACCTCGACTTTGAACATGGAAATCTTCCTGACCCATTGTCTGATATCATGAAGATGCTTCTCCAACTCCATTCTAAATTAGAGGAAAGAGTGAAACGGTTGGAGATTCAAGAGGAAAAAAATCAGCCCCGTTGAGGCACACATTATGGCAAAATATCCGAAATTTTTAATGGAGCACTTTCAAAATCCAAAAAATGTAGGGGAGGTTTCTAACCCGGATGGCGTCGGCACCGTTGGAAACGCTTCCTGCGGAGATATCATGCAAATGTTCATCAAGGTCGATGGCGGCAAGATTACCGAGGCGAAGTTCAAAACCTTTGGCTGTGGGGCTGCCATTGCCACCAGTTCGATCCTAACAGAACGGATCATCGGGGCTACTCCGGATGATGCCATGAAGATATCGGAGGAAACCTCTAAGGAAATCCTTGCCCAATTGCCCAAAGAAAAAGTTCCCTGTTTCACACTGGCAACCGATGCTTTAAAGCTGGCCATCGAGGAGTTCCAGTGCAAACGCATCGGGGTTCATGAAAAGGGCGGTTTTGATTTGAAAGAAATGGAGAGAGATTAACACCAATCCAAAAACGAAGAATTTAGGAATTGCGAATTCCAATATTCCTAAATCCCTGAATTCAGAATCCTTGATAATTCCAAAGTAGGATACAACAATGACAAAAGAGGAAAAGGTCGTTTTCCTCAAGAATCCGAATAGGGTTCTCGAACAACTCATCAAAAACTTCATTAATGAAGCTCAGCCCAATCGAAGAACCCAAGTCGACCACGGAGTTTATTGGGAAGAACCTCTGATAGGATTTGCCTCGGGGATTGATCCTCTCTTCTTTGAATATAAAACCCTCATCGGTCCCTTCCATCTTACCCCAAGAGAAATCATCTCAGCAACCCTCAAAGAGAGAGGAAGAGGCCTTCTCTTTACCCAAATTGAACAGATCAGCGTCATTTCATGGGTTCTCCCCGCTTCTGAAGATACTCGAAAAAACAACCGTCAGGAGAAACGATTTCCATCCAAACTCTGGGCTTACACCCGAGATTTTGGGGAAGCCTGTAATGGCGCCCTCAAGAAACACATCGTGACTTTTTTAGAAGACTTAGGACATGTTGCTGTAGCCCCCACTCTTTCTCCAACATTCCAATATTCTCGGGATGAAAAGGTGGGCTGGGCCTCACCCTGGTCTGAACGCCATATTGCTTATGCTTGCGGCCTCGGAACATTCAGCCTCAATGACGGTCTCATCACTCCCAAAGGGATGGCGGTTCGATTCGGGAGTGTGGTCACCCTGCTTAAACTAGCGCCCAGCGAGAAGAAATACCATCACTATAGAGAAAACTGTCTGCAGTTTCGGAATGAAAAATGTGGAAAGTGCATTCCGAGATGTCCAGCCGGTGCGATTACGGAGAATGGACATGACAAAGATAAATGTCAGGAATATATCAACTCTGAGGCTTTAAAATCTAAGCGATTAGAATATGGGCTCAAAAACCCTCCTCCCTCCTGTGGCCTCTGTCAAACCGACGTTCCCTGTGAGTTTGAAATCCCAAGGCCAAACCTCATCGCCTGAATAAAATAATTCTTGACAAACCTTCTAAGGTTTAATTATGCTTAGTTTAAATGGGGTAAATAGATAAAGTGTTTACTCCTTTTTCTTAATTTTTTATTAAATTAACCATAACCTTAGGGGGGTAAACTGGTTATCAGTTTCCCCTTTTTTTATATTTTAATTAACGGAAGGAGGTAAAAATGGAGATTAAGAGAAGAGATTTCCTAAGATTGACTCTGGCTGCAGGTGCAGCAGTTACATTGGGTGGCCCCACACTCAATGCCTTTGCAAATGGAAAAGACTTGAGAGAGGGGAGTGGTGGAACAGAGCCTGGTAAATGGATCCCCACTACCTGTCAGGGTTGTACGGCATGGTGCCCTGCTGAGTTCTTTATCCAGAACGGGAGGGCGGTTAAGGTAAGAGGGAATCCACTGTGCAAGGCAAACAATGGTTATGTTTGTCCAAGAGGGCATTTAATGCTTCAAGAACTCTATGACCCTGACAGAATAAAAGTTCCCATGAAAAGAACGAATCCTCAAAAAGGGAGAGGCATCGACCCGAAATTCGTTCCCATCTCATGGGACGAGGCCGTGGATATGATTGCAGACAGAATGATGGAACTAAGGAGGAACAACGAAACCCATAAATTTATGCTTCTCAGGGGGAGATACTCCCCCACGACCACAGCCTTGGCTTATGGGACGATACCTAAACTCTTCGGCTCACCCAACAATATTTCCCACAGCGCTATCTGTGCAGAAGCTGAAAAGTTTGGACCTTTTTATACAGAAGGATATTGGGGTTACAGAGACTATGACCTTGCCAGGACAAAATATCTCGTCATCTGGGGATGCGATCCTCTGAGTTCCAATAGGCAGGTGCCAAACTCCATTAACAAATTCAGTGATATTCTTGACAGGGGCACGATCGCGGTCGTTGACCCAAGGTTTACTACATCGGCCGCAAAGGCACAGGAATGGCTCCCCGTAAAGCCAGGGGAGGATGGAGCCCTTGCCACCGCCCTGGCTCATGTCATCCTTACAGAGGGACTCTGGAGCAAAGAGTTTGTCGGAGATTTCAAGGATGGCAAGAACCTTTTTAAAGCAGGGCAGGTAGTTGCTGAAGGTGCGTTTGACGAGAAGCATACCCACGGGCTCGTGAAATGGTGGAACATCGAACTCAAAGACAGGACCCCGGAATGGGCGGCCGCGATTTCCCTCGTCCCCAAGGAGCAAATTATCAGAGTGGCAAGAGGGATGGGGAAGGCGGCTCCTTATGCGGCGGTATGGCTCGGGCCAGGCCCGGTGATGAGTCCGAGGGGTGCTTATCCCTCTTTTGCAATCCATGCCTTGAACGGACTTCTCGGCTCTGTGGACCACGAAGGAGGGACGCTGCGAAACCCGAAAGTTCCGGAAGACAAGATGCCGTCCCTCGATTCCTATCTCGATGAGATCGCAAAAGCAGGAGGGAAACAGAAGAAGATTGATCAGAGAGGGACAAAGTCATTTCCGACGATAGCTGCTGGAAAGGCGGGCAGTGGCGTTATTACAAACAACGTCGCCAATGCTATTTTGGCTAATGATCCCTATGACATCAAGGTGGCTATTGGCTACTGGAATAACTTTAACTTTTCATGTACAGGCGCTGATAGATGGGATAGGGCAATGGCAAAAATCCCGTTTTATGTCCACATTTCAACCAATCCCGCCGAGATGACACAATTTGCTGATATCGTCCTTCCTGCTGCCCACCACGCCACAGAAAAGTTATCTATTGTAACCAACAAGGCAAATCTATATGCCCATATGTCTATCCAGCAACCTGTGGTGAAAAGGATGTGGGACGTTAAAGCCGATGAAACAGAGATCATGTGGCTTCTGGCTGAAAAATTGAGGGCGAAAGGATTCCCGAACATCCATGACTATTTTTCAAAGGAGTTCAAAGATCCCGTGACTGGAAAGACCCCGACAACGGGTGAAGAATTTGGCGAGATCGCGGCAAAAATTGTGAGCAAACCGGTCTGGGCGCCTAAGGAACCCCTGAAAGGTGATAAGCTGAACGGATGGGAGGATTTTAAGAAGAAGGGCATCTATAACTCGGAGCCTTACACGTTTAAGAAACTTTGGGGGAATTTCGGTACGGCGACAAAGAATTTTGAGTTCTACAGTGAAACCTTGAAGAAGGCCTTGAAAGAGCATGCAGAGAAGCATAAGACTACCATTGATGATATTCTCGACGCATCAGGTTACCTCGCCAAGGGAGAGGAGGCGTTTGTCCCTCACTACGAACCACCCAAGAGGTGGGGAGATGAGGGGAAATATCCCTTCACCTTTATCGACTATAAATCGAGGCTAAACAGGGAGGGAAGAAGCCAGAATACAACATGGTTCCAGGAATTTAAAAAGGTCGATATCGGTGACGAAAGCTGGGATGATGTTTTAAAGATCAATCCTATGGATGGTAAGAAACTTGGAATTAGAACGGGTGATGTCGTAAAAGTTACCTCTCAGGCCGGAACCATTGTCGTAAAGGCAAAGCTCTGGGAAGGTGTCCGTCCTGGAACAGTTACAAAATGCTATGGTCAGGGTCATTGGGCTTATGGGAAGGTGGCTGCAAAGGATTATCATAAATTTCTCCCACGGGGCGGGAATAACAACGACCTCATGCCCGACGACTATGAGCGTTTGACCGGAAGTAGCGCAAGAAATGGTGGGTTCACCGGTGTGAGAATAGAGAAGGCCTAAGAATAAAGAAAGGAGGAGATGATCCATGCCTAAATATGGAATGGTGATAGATTTACAAAGGTGTGTGGGATGCGGGGCGTGTGCCATAGCATGCAAAACCGAGAATAATACTCAGGACAGAACGAAAGGGCAGACGTTTAACTGGGCGGATTTTGTCTATAAGACTGAAGGGAAATTTCCTGATGTAAGGTTTACAGCGATACCCGTTCTATGTAATCACTGCACGGATGCCCCATGCGTGAAGGTCTGTCCTGTCACACCCAAGGCCATGCATAAACATAAAAACGGCATGACCATACACAACCAGGAGAGATGTATCGGATGCCGTCAGTGTCAGGAAGCATGCCCTTACAGCACACGGGATGTTGATGAAAGCAAAGCTGCCTACAGCGTGATTAGTTTCAATGATGACAGTGATGAAACCCATGTATTTTATAAAGAGGATAAGGAACTCATCAAGGGCTGTACCGCCTCAGGTGTAGAAATTTCAAAGAGGGCGGGAGATACTCCGCCTCACCGCACATTATATAAGCATTCGGATTATGCTGATGTAAGACGAAAAGGCGTTGTGGAAAAATGTATCTTCTGTGAACACAGGGTATTACAAGGTGAATTGCCAAACTGTGTTGTAGCCTGTCCTGCAAAAGCACGTATCTTTGGTGATCTTGATGATAAAAACAGTGATGTGAGTCATCTGATCAAAAAATATAAACCCTCTTACCTGAAAAACAACAAGGGTGAATTTTTGAAACCTGCTGAGAAAGGAACAAGACCAAATGTTTATTACATCAGAAACTTTAAGGCCGTAGGCAAAAAGGTTTAACCATTTGTGTTTTCGAGGTATGCATTGGATATTAATGAGTTTATTTTGTATGAAAGAAAAAGGGGGGACTGTTATAGGCTCCTTTCTGCCTGTTTTTATTTACCTAAAAAAGAATTATTCCTTGAGGAACACTTCTTCAAAAACCTTTCAACACTTTTAAAATCAATCTATCCAGAGGCAGCAATCTTCTCGGCTGAAATGGGGGAATCAATACAGGAATATAATAACGAAGAATTAGCCGTCGAGTATGCAAAACTATTCGTAGGCCCCTATGAACTCAAAGCCCCGCCCTATGGTTC
>Ga0154895_1159_pt4 | contig 11848 bp, 10 predicted proteins | sample Rifle2008BG19ft_FD_105867 | JGI IMG/M metagenome (GOLD analysis project Ga0154895, IMG submission 105867) | Deltaproteobacteria bacterium RBG_19FT_COMBO_46_12 | reverse complement strand
TTCTTCCTGGCGGGTATCCAGATTGGCCTGACACATCGGGCAACCTGTGACCAGACAGTCAGCCTCTGCTTCCATCGCCATGGAGAGAAGTCGATCGCTCAATTTCCTGACGATGTCTGTTCGCGTCATCACAAGACTGGCTCCACAGCAATCAGTCTTATAAGACCAAGGGACGGGATCCGCACCCAGTAGTTTCATCAGACGGTCCATATGTTGAGGATTTTCATATTCTCTTATTCCCGTCACCTTTGGGGGCCGCACCGTGAGGCACCCATAATAGCAAGCTACCTTAAGTCCTGAGAGAGGTTTCGTACGCTTTTTCTTCACCTCTTCTAAGATCGCTTCATCGCAGAAAAAGTCCAGGGCATAACGAATGGGGACATTTCCTTGATAAGGGAAATAGACCTTCTTGGAATGCTCCCTGACCTCTTTTTCCACTGCCTTGAATCGACTGTAGCAGGCCACGCAAGGAACCAGCAACTCCCGGTCGCTCTTCTCTGCGATGGCAAGATTACGAGCGGCCAGCTCAATCGCCAGCTCTTCATCCGTGCAGTGGGCCGAACTTGCGCCACAACAGGTCCAATCCTCTATTTCTTGGAGTTTGATGTCGAGGAGTTTGGACACACCTCGGATTGAATCATCATACTCTCTCGCCGTTCCGTGGAGAGAGCACCCAGGGTAATAAGAAATTTCTTTCACCGTCTCTCCCCTTTCTCAAACGCTTTGAAGATTTCCTGAATCTCTTTCCCTCCTCCAAACCTGGAAGGAAGTATTTTAATTTTCCCCTTGCGAAACATCTTCCACCCTAACTTGGCGTCCTTGAAAAAATCTTTGGTTTTGGATTTAAATTGGAGGATAAGACTCAGTTCGTGGATCCGGCCTTTCGATTTAATCGTGTCCAAGAAAACAGAATGAAAAACAGGGACATCCTTTTCTCCCGGTTCGATCCCGGAATGAAGCGCTAAGTTTCTCAACACATCCATGATCTTAGCGATATCAATATTGTTTGGACATCGAACACTGCAGGTATAGCAGGAGGCGCAGATCCAGATTGTCTTTGAAGAGAGGACCTTCTCTCGATGGCCATACTGGATATGACGGAGCACCTGATTGGGCAGGATATCCATTGCATATGCAATGGGGCATCCTGCCGAGCATTTCTGGCATTGAAAACAGGCCTGGATGGTCTCACCACTGGCCTGATTGGCTTCAGACAGGAAGGAATTCCCCTTTTGGTTTACCGGTGTCTTTAGATCCATCACTTACCCCTTGGTATTGGATAGCAGGATTTTCCAGAATAGCCTGAGTTCCTTGGTGGATGGGAAGTTCAATCGTAAAAGTTGTCCCTTCTCCCACCTGACTCTTCACGCTGATCTTTCCTCCGTGATCCTCGACAATCCCATAAGAAGTGGCGAGCCCCAATCCGGTCCCCTTACCCACTTCCTTTGTGGTGAAGAAGGGATCGAAGATTCGATTGAGGTTCTCTTCAGGAATGCCTTCCCCCGTATCGGTGAATTCCACAAAGACTGTTTTTTGATCTGGGGCAGGGGAGGTGGTAATGGTCAGCTTCCCATTGCCATGCATCGCCTCTGCCGCATTCACAATGATATTCATGAAAACTTGTTTCAATTGACTCGCATTTCCCCTGACAAATGGCAGGAAAGGATCAAATTTCTTGACGATCTGGATATTGTGGAACAAAGCCTGATTGACTAAGAAAAAGAGGCCATCATGAATGGCGCGGTTGATATCCGTGGGCTCCATCTTCGGCTCTGTTTGACGGGCGAATTCAAGAAGGCTCTTCACGATCTCCTTGCAACGACCTGTCTCCTGTACGATTCGAGCCAAATCCCCTCTCCGTGGATCCTCCTCGGAGAGATCCTCCATCATCAAACTCGAGTAGATAAGAATTCCACCCAAAGGATTGTTGATCTCGTGAGCAATGCCGGCTGCCAGTTTTCCAAGAGAAGCCATCTTCTCCGAGCTGACCAGTTGAAGGTGGGTTTCTTCAAGCTTTTTCTCCATCATGATACGGGGTCTCAAATCTGTAAAGATGCCGACACTGGCAATTTCCTGACCTTTTCCATTATAAATGAGGGCAGCAGAAAGCTGAACGTGTATTTCTTCTCCAAACTTATTGACCACATTGAGGTGAGTAGGAATGAATTTCCCCGCGCCGCCATATTCCGGGCTTCGGAGTTTCTTCATAATGTCTTTGGCCACGCCCTCAGGATAAATCTTGGTGATATGAATTTTCCCAATCACCTCTTCCGCGGTGTATGCTGTCAGGGCCTCCGCTCCCTTATTGAAAATAAAGATATCGCCTTTCATGTCCGCTGCGATGATCCCATCCACTGAGCTTTCAATCAGGTTCATGAAGAATTCGTTCGCCTCGCGAAGTTCATTTTCGATCCGTTTTCTCTCCGAAATATCTAAGTTAATACCTTGGTAACCAATGACCTCTCCCTTTTCACTCTTAATAGGATAGCCGGTCAGCAAGACCGTGATCTTGTCCCCATTTTTCTTTTTGAATTCCACTTCCCAGTCTTTGATATGTCCATCTCTTGTGGTCCTCTCCATAAGGGTCTTTCGGTCTTCAGGATTCACATAGAGGTCCTGGGCGATATCAATTTTGAGAAATTCTTCCTTGGTTGAATATTCCAACATATCGAGAAGGGCTTGGTTACAGTCCAAAAACTTGCCTTCCTTCGAGCTGATGAAAAGGCCGTGTCTCACTCTTTCAAAGAGGTTTCTTAATTTTTCCTCTGAGTCCTTGAGTTCCCTTTCAAATCTTTTTCGATCCGTGATGTCACGGATATAGGCATAGGTCTTGACCTCATCGGTATCTGACTTGGTCAAGGCAATACACACCTCAGCATCCTTGAATTGACCATGAGGGGCCAAGATGGTCATCTCGGTACAAAGTTTCTCACCGATTCCTACTCCACGGGTGACCGTCCCTTCGAGAAACTCCTTATCCTCCTTACCGATCACGGTAAAAAAATTCCTTCCGATCAAATCCTCCTTGGAAATCCCAATGATTTCAGAGGCCATCTGATTGGCAAAAATGATCTTAAAATCTTGATCGAAAACCACGATCCCGTCGTCACCCATCTCGGCAATTTTCTCAAACTGTTGGTTGGCCTCTCGGATATTTCGCTCCATTCTTTTTGAATCCGTAATATCTTTGAGATAGGCATAACCCTTCCGGGCTCCGGAAGGTGTTTTCGCTAAGGCAATGCAAATTTCCGCCTCCTTGACCTCACCCACGGAGGTGAGCAGTTGAGTCTCGGCGCAGGTTTTTTCTCCATAACGCTCAGGATGGACAAAGAGATCTTCGATAAAGGATTGATCGCGTTTGTCTAAGAGAGAAAGAACCGACATTTTCAACAACTCTTTGTTTGAATATCCGGTAATCTCGGAGGCCATCCGATTGGCAAATTCGATCTGATGGGTCTCATTGAATACCAGAATCCCGTCGTTTCCAAGCTCGGCAATGGATTGAAACATCTCCGCTTCCAAGCCCTTGTTCTTAATCAGGGAAAGGCGGCCAGCGGAAACTTTCTTTTTTTTTAGTGGAGAAGATTTTTTGGTCTGCATCTTCTTTTCAAAGTAACATATCCCCATTTTGTTAACAAGAAACGCAGGCGCCCTCCTGGTTTGTATATGGACCTGCAGTAGGGAGGGCAAATGGGTCACAATCCAAATTGGTCAAGAAGACCGGGGACTAACTTCTCCCATCCAATGGGGATGATCTGAATACCTTGGGCAAGGGGCCTTAGCGCCCTCATCAGTTCTCCAGCGATCTCTACACTTCCTTTTTGCTTATCCGGAGCCTTCAACAGTTTATCAATGAGGGAATCCGGAATAGAAGACCCCTCCACATGTTTGTTGATATATCGAGCCATGCCGACCGATTTGAGCAGAGTAATACCGGCGATGATGGGAACCTTGAAGTGAGCCACCTTTTTTATGAAAGTCTCAAAGAGGCTCACATCGTAGACCGCACTTGTAAAGAAAAAATCGGCTCCTGTACGAATCTTTTTTTCTAAGTCCATGATCTCTAAATCGAGAATATGTCCTTTTGCCCCTGCATTGACATAGGCGCCCACATAAAACTGGGGTATCCCCTGAAGATCATTTCCCATGAGGTCATAACCCTCTTGGAGGCGTTTGACTGCGCCAAGCAATCCAATCGGATCGACATCGAAGACGGGTTTGGCTTCGAAGTGATCTCCGATAGAAGGATGGTCCCCTTGGAGAATTAAGATATTCTCGATACCCAAAGCAGAGGCGTTGAGGAGTTCGGATTGGAGGGCTAACCGGTTTCGATCGCTACAGGAGAGGTTAAGGATTGACTCCATTCCCTTGCCTTTCAGCAGGGTGCATACCGAAAGAGATCCGAGCCTCATGATCGCATTCTGAAGCTCAGGGATATTGATCGCATCGACCCGTCCCCGAAGCAGCTCAGCATTTTCAAAAAGTTCGGTAAGGTTGTTGCCTTTGGGCGGCTGAAGTTCAGTGACGACGACGAATTTGCCAGATTCTAATCGTTCCTTGAATGACATCGTCTTTCTCCTCTCTCCCCACCTTGAGGGAGGTCATTATCCAACCCTCTTGGTGATCCCCTTGGTCGTCCGGTTCTGTCCGATGACGATGTGATGACCCCCTTGAACAAGTGGATAGGATTAAACCATAGAATTCGCTCCAGACTGAGCTTATTCCCCTCTATTGCCAATACTCTGATTTTATAAATCGATTGCCCAATGGAACTAATATTTTTCTGGGCATAAGAAATGAAAGTTGAAGAATTATATAACCTTAGGCAAAGATGTGTCAAGGTCAATGCATCGTTAATGCGGATTCCTGAAGTAAAAAAACTTATCGACTGACCTGACGAAGGCCTTCAAAAAATTCTCCCCCCTCTGGAAGATTTATTGGAAGAAAAAACAATTTTATTTTGCATATCTTTTCTTATAAGCTTCCTGAACCAGAGATCCCTGAGTTTGATTTCGCCATTCCCTTGCCGGTTTCACCTTCAGGATGTTTTCTAACCTGTTTTGTTCCTTCAACCTTTTATGGATTTCAAACCAAGCGCAAGGGGTATCTTTGCTGACCTCGCATTTACCTTCTTGAGAGGTTCCTCCGCAAGGACCATTGAAAAGGCTCTTGGCACATCTTGTCACAGGACATATCCCCCCTGTCTCTCCCAAGACGCACTCTCGGCAGGTACGGCAGTTTTCCTCAAACCATCCAATATCTCGGTCGACGCCGACGAAAACGGTATTTAAAGCAGGAAAGACTGGTTTCGGTGGATATCGATCAGCAAGGAACTGGACGCCTGCGCCACAAGCCATCGACAACAGGGCATCATAGGCTTTTACCATGTCATCCAATTCTGAAAAGAAATCGGCGTTGCACTGTCGTTCAATGGTGAACCCATCCACCTGTAATGGGATCCCCTCCTGTTTGGAAGCCATTTGGAGTTCTTCATTCAGAATTCCGACTTCCCTTTGGCCGCCAGCCATACAAATGGATGTGCAGCCTCCACAACCCACATTTAAAACCTTCCTGAAGCTCCTTATCATTTCTTTGATCTCTTCAAAAGGTTTTCTTTCCCCGACAATCATTTTTTCCCTCCAGGTTTCGAACGTTCCAAAGCACTACTTCCTGACATGACATTCCCCACAAAAACGGGGGCCCGTCTTTTTCTTTTCTTTCTGGTACTTTGTATGACAACCCATGCACTGATTGTGAAAAGCCTGCTCCAGGTTGAGCCGAAACTTTGGATCGTGGCAAGCGGAACAACGGATGTCCTGATTTCCTTCCTCGAGTTTGTTCTCGTCCAGGATGTTTTTTCCGTTTTCATAGATATGATGACAGTCTTTGCAGGACAGGCTAACTTCGATATGTTTGTTATGAGGAAAGGTCACCGCGGGTCGTGTTTTTCCTCCCGAGACCTTTGAGTTGTCTATGACCATCTTATCTGTCTGCGCTCTGAGGGGAGATCCGGTTAAAGCCAGAAGAGCAACCACCGTGATCACCAGAACCCTGCAGCCATTTATCTTCATACCCTCTCTCCTTCAGCAGAAACCATTTCCTTATTACAGCCAGCTTTCCGAAGAAACCTCGTCAAGCTGAGGATAGACGTCCTGAGACCTCAGGATGCTTCGGGCAAAAGCAATCATGCTGGGAATATGAATCCCAACGGGACAGTAACAACGGCCACAAAGCACACAGTTTCTCCAAACGATTCCCTTGATCTCCGACAAATGCTTTCGGTCTACCTTCCCCCTTTTTTTATATAATTTGCCCAAAGAATTGATCGCCTTATAAGAGGGCATGTATTGAGGATCTTTGTCGTGTGCCATATAGAGGAAACAGCTTTCCGCACAAAGACTGCAATGGGCGCAATGGGATAGATACCGTTTCATTTTGCCTTTTTTTCGGTTCAGCATCTCTTGGATCTTTTTCGTATCGATGGGTTTTGTTTCTTGATTAGACATACGATTCTCCACGTCGCAATTTCCTTATCACTACCAGGCTCGCGCCCCCTTTGCGAAACTGTACTCACCTCCGATGAGGAAACGATAGAGGAAGAAAAAGAGCATGTGCCCAAGTTTCGTAAATGGGATGGTAATGAGCATGACTTCTCCCGCTAAAATGTGGAGCGTCATCACCGCATTATAATTAAACCACTGGTGGTAAGCGAGATACCCTGTCAGGAAAGGGGCCGCAGCGATGAGCAGAATCACATAGTCAGTGACGGTGGTGATGGCACGGACCCGGGACAGAAATAGACGACGGGCAAGGAAAAAAGCCACACAGATCAAAACGACCAGGGTCAAGACATCGGTGATGAATTCAGGCAGACTCCAAAGACTAAACCCCCAAGACTGATCCAAAAGGATGTTATGCCCGAGAAGAAAGATGGGCACGACGATCAGACAGACATGGAAAATAGAGGTCATCATGGTCATCGCTGGATCTGTTTTCCAAAGGGTTCCATTGAGGGAGGCAAAACAAAAAGCGATCCATTGTCCCACCTTTTTCTTTTCAGACTTTACTTCCAAAGGAGGGTAAACCCATTCCTTTTTTTTTGTCAATTTAAAGAATTGGACTAATTGGATTATCAGCCCCAATATAAATATAACAAAAGCAATCGGTATCAATGGTCCCCGAATGAAATCGTACATGAACCTCTCCTTGACTATCAATTCAGAATCAGCAACTGAGTTTGGAGTTCGCAGCTCGGAGACTCCGAACTAAACTACCCATTAAACTTGGGGTCTGGGCAATAATTTCGCACGTTCTGCGATTTCCGGGACCCTGTGTTCCCATTCAATGGCCATCAGGTGAACCCCATGAACCCCTTTAATTTCCTTTAACTCTTCAATCTGTTCAACGCAGATCTTAATTCCTTCTTCAGCCCCTTTTTTTGCCTGCACAATCCGCTCGATGATCTCGTCAGGGATGATGATACCGGAGACATTCTTCGCCATGTATCGAGCCATACCTCCGGATTTTAGAGGGGTGACCCCAGCCAAAATTTTAACCTTTTCGGTCAGCCCCATATCGTTTGCCTGTTTCATCCATTCCCTGAACCTTTTCATGTCATAAATACATTGCGTCTGAATAAAGTCTGCCCCTGCAATCATTTTTTTTGCCAAACGATGGACCCGAAATTCAAAGGGCTCGGCAAATGGATTGGCTGCAGCGCCGATGAATATCTGGGGTGCTTCGTCGATGTCATCCCCATTAAGAAATTTTTTGTTATCTCGCATCCCCTTCACCATGCTGATCAATTGAATAGAGTCGATATCGAAAACACCTTTGGTCAAAGGGTGATTCCCAAATTGCTGGTGGTCACCCGACAGGCAAAGCATATTCCGGATACCATGAGCATAAGCTCCTAAAATATCGCTCTGCATGGCAATGCGATTGCGATCCCGGCAAACCATCTGATAATTGGGTTCCAATCCTTCCTGAAGAACGACCAGAGAAGCTCCCCAGCTCGACATACGCACAACAGCGGTTTGGTTATCAGTGATGTTTACCGCATCGGTGATCCCCTTTAGGAAACTTGCTTTTTTTCTGATCGCCTCAACATTAGCTCCCTGCGGCGGGCCAAGTTCGCCAGTAAAAGCGAAATGTCCGGCCTCAAGCACCTTTTCAAGACGGCTTCCTGATTTCATAAGCAGTTCCTCATTCGAAAGAAATAGAATTTATTATTTCTTCCTGCGAAAAGCAGGCAGACGGCCCCCTTCGCGATAGCAATCCAAAAATGCCAAACAAAGGTATTGCCTCAGGCCGAAGTTTCAAAAAAATCGAATGATCAAAGTTCCAACCATGAATCGGAGTAAAGGGCTTTAGCGATCAGCACTCTCGTGGTCTTTACATAATCGGCTTCTTCTTTACCCAAGGATTTAAGATCAACCTCTTCCCCGTCCATCACACGGTAAACGAGTTTTCGGAGATCGGGCCGTTCCCCCGAAGCAAATTTTTTAAGATCCTCATCGAAGGCGTCCACAATCGCCGAAGCCATGCCATATCTTTCGAGCATCATCATATAGGTCTGATTGAGGATGGGCCTCAGATGCTCCGGGGCGCCATTGGATACATTGGAAAGACCGCAAGTCGATCTCATCCCGGGGAGGATTTCTCGAAGGTCCTTAAACATTTTCATAAATTCGATACAACTGGGGACCTGAACCTGGCTCTGAGGACTGGTCACGGGGGTGACGATGGGATCCATCCATACATCCTCGCCTGGAATCCCAAATTCTAAACATTTTTGCATTAATTCCGCTGCGAGGACTCCTCTCTCATCTGCATCACGGGGGAGACCGGAAGGGCCCCAGAGAAGGGCGACAACCCCTGCATTATATTTTGCTGCGATAGGGAATTTTAGATCCATGCTTTCTGGGCGGGCCATGATCGAATTGATGACAGCCTTTCCCTTTTTATTTTTATAAGCCTTGAGCCCAGCCTCAATGGCTTCCGCATTGATCGTGTCGAGGTAAAGAGGAGTATCGACCACCTCTTGGACGGTCTTGACCACCCACTCCATCAACTCTCCTCCCCCCTTGCGGGCAGGTCCAAGATTGATATCAATAAAATTAACGCCTGCTTTAGCTTCAGCAACGGCTAACTCCTGAATGGGCTTAGGATCTCTATCCTTCATTGCTGTCCCAATCTTCTTAACCATCACATTAAGATTTTCTCCAACACGTAACATAATGATCCTCCTATAAGATAGTTCGGAGTGATTAGTTCGGGGTTCGGAGCATCTAATTTTTTAAACTCCGGACCATGAACTCCGAACTCCTAACTTTATTTTAAGCTCCCAATTTAAGAAATGCTGGTAGGTGAGCAGCTTCTCTGGGCCCGATCTTGACCTCCCATCCAGCTCCCAGTTCTTCTTCGAGGTCTCCGCTCACGGCTGCAACGGCTCCAGGGATGACCACCTTGCGATGTTTGACTTTTTCTGTGATGCCGCTCTTTTTGATGAAGGCGCCGATTGCATCGCCTACGAATTTACCCGCTGCCCAGGCGGTCAGAACAGAGAGGCCTTCCGTATCCATCACCAGAAGCCAGCTCGCCACTCGACTCGCTTCGACCTCACCGGAAACAATAAAGTAGGTCAGGGAGAAGTTGGTGGTGATTAAGACCGGAGAGTCCTCTGTCGGGGTGCCAATAGGGTAGATCCCTTGTTACATCATCATGGGCCGTTGGGGGTCTGTATAAATATTTAGCCGTTCCACCAGAAGAGGGCAGAGGCTTTCGGCCTGGAAGTCAGAAAGGACGATGATGCCGGCATATTTGGATATGAAGGTTGCCGCAATCAAGGCCTCCTTCAGGGGATCTTTTGTCATTTCACAAGGGAAAGTAATGGTCGGAAATCCAAGGGAGCGATTTTTTTGGATGAGAGCCGCCCGGCGGATGTAGATTTGATCTTCAAAGGCTTTGCGAAGCGTCCTCGCTCCAGAATCAATCACGAGATCTTTTAACCCTGCCTTGGTCAGTTTGTCTGAAAGTGCGATCAATGCATCAAGATTATCGGCTTTGACCGCCAATGGGCATTTGTTCTCCTTGGCCAGATTGGCCAAGGCATCGCTATTGCCATCGGTTGCCGCATAGATCAGTGGGACACGATCAACGCAGGCTTTTACCCCTGTGGTTAGGGCATCTACCTTATCGCTCATCAGAATGAAGGCCGCATCGGTTTCCCCCTTCACTTTCTTGATCATGTCTTCAAATTTTCCAGGATCGCCTGATTCGTTCTTGACGGCGACCAACTCTGGCCGCAAGGTGAGGCCTACCCTTTCATATTTCAATTCTTTGAATCGTTTCAAACGCGCATTGACCTCAGCCTCTGGCATGGTATCACTAATCAGTATGGCAAGACCAGGTTTGTTGACGAAGGTCTTTTCATGACGAAATAAAACTGTTTCTCCTCCGACCTTGACTACATTCTCACCAGAACCGATGGTGAGAGGTCGAATGGGCGGAGCCGCCGCCTCAGAGAGCGTGGCTTTTGCCCCCTCAGACACATAGGGACACGAGGCCAACTCCGCTTTCCCGGCGGCTAAGTTCATGGCAAAAGCGAGGCAGGTTGGAACGCCACACTCTCCGCAGTTTGTTTTTGGTAACATCTTGAAGATTTGGATCCCTGTCAGTCCCATGATTTCCTCTCCTTTCAAATCTCAAAAGTCTCCCCCTCCCTTGGCAGAAGGGGATGAAGGGGAGGGTGGATTCTATTCTTGCCCACCCCCACCCTGTCCCTCCCCCGTCAAAGGGGGAGGGAATTTGTTGGGTTACCCAAGAATGGGGTCCATTGAAAGGGCTGGATGATTCTTCTCCGTCAGAAAGGGAAGAATCTCATCCTCTGTTACCCCAATGGTTTCATCTGCAATCATATCCAATAAATTTGGAACGCCCATCTCTTCCGCTCGTTTTTTTAACCGTTCTCCAATCTCTTCCTTGAGGATTTTGGGTATCCAAACCAACCGCTTGATTCCTCCGTCTCCGACCAGCCATTTCCTCTGGGTGATATTATATTTGCTGTGGCCTACAAAACCCGGTGTGACCGCCCCGCCACCGACAGAACCTGCCAGAGTGGTGAACTTCATCCCGCATGGGGTCATTCCCGTAAAATCTCGATTGACGGTCATGACCCCATTGCACATCGGAAGGACAGCGGCAATGCATTCACAACAACCGCAAGTGGTCATCGGATCATAAACCAGACTGTAGAAGTTGTAGTGGTCGATTTTCTGACGGGAGGCCTTGAACACAAAGTCATTGACACCTTTCCACTGACCCAGTTTCGTATCGATCATCTCTCCTTTCTGAACGGGTTGGTTTGGTCCAGTGGGATTGATCTCGAACGCGGCCTTGCAATCCATCCAGTTGTAAGCGCCGCAAAGTCCGGTTCTTTCCGGACTGATGACACAGACATGGTTGGGTGCAAAGGATTGGCAAAGGGTACAGGAGTAGAAGATGTCCGTTGTTTCATCGGTCATCCCTTCAATGCGGGCATCTCTTTTTTGATATACCTCGCTTGCTTTGGCAAGCACTTCATCAACGGTTTTAGGTTCCGTATAGACCTTCACCTGGACTTTGTCGAAGATGGCTCCAAAGTCCTGATGAAATTTTGCATGGAGAATCTTTCCAAGATGGGGAAGCCGAAAACCCTTATCGACCGCTCCCTTACCCACTCGTAACCAGGCAATATCTCTCTGGCCAATATGCATGATCCCTTGTGCATAATTGATCAAGTGGTGAATCTGACGTTCCAAGATCGGTTCAAAGTCTTCTTGCATCTGTCTGCCTGCTACTTCCGCAA
>Ga0154895_1362_pt4 | contig 12211 bp, 15 predicted proteins | sample Rifle2008BG19ft_FD_105867 | JGI IMG/M metagenome (GOLD analysis project Ga0154895, IMG submission 105867) | Deltaproteobacteria bacterium RBG_19FT_COMBO_46_12 | reverse complement strand
TTCTCTAATTGGGGCATCACATCCGCTTTGAGATGCCCCGCGATGAGGATCCCGGGATAGCCGATCATGATCAACACCTTCATCAACCATCTCAACTTATCCTGACCAAAGAGTCTCCTTTGAAGGATACCGTCCAGAAACATAATCTCTATTAGCTTAAAAAATTTTAGGCTGAATAGGGTTGAAAAGACCCCTTTCACCAAGGCCCACAAATTCCATTGCCCTTGCCAATAAATGAATAGTCTCATGGCGAGGCCAATGAAAAAGAGAATGGCCCCCAACATAAAAAGGGTTACAAAAAGTGGATAACCTGTCTCCATCTCTCTCTCCCTTTCAAGTAATTAGCTCATCCGTCTAACGCAACGGTCGTTGACATCTGTTTCGGAGCAAAATCTCAAAAGGACGATCAACCCGCCCTACCCCTTCAACGCCCGTGAGTTTCTCAAGGTTTTTAAAATTTCTCAGCGTGTAAATTACCACATCTCATATCTTCTTTTCAATACACCAAGTGGAGTAATCTTTGAAAATATTTTACCCATCCATAATTTTTAATTTTAACACTTACACCAAACATTTTCTATGAAGCGGAGATGAAAAATGGAAGTTTTCATCCCTGCCCTACCGACGTTTTATAAGAGGACAATGGCCGCCCATCACTCCTTTCTCATACCAGTCGGATTTCGAAGAAGAGCTTATTTTTATGCCTTGTTGAGGTCTTGAAAGATAGGAAAAGAGACATTTTTCTCCCTCTTGTCGAATTTTTTATTCTATGTTATTTAATGCAAAAGCCATCAAAAGGATATGAATTTATCCATCCTCAAAGCCATTTTTGACTCCATGGAACAAGGGATTGCTTATATCGACGATCAAAACCGCATCGCCTATGGCAATCCGACTTTAGAAAAAATTCGAGACGTTAAGCTAACCGAGATATTAGGTAAATCCATCTTAGAATGCCATCCCAAAAAATCTCATCGAAAAGTCCTTAAGATTATTGAAGAGTTAAGGTCGGGTCAAGTAACAGGACACCATCGGATGAACATCCTAATGCTGGGAGGTAAATTCTACGACAATACCTATTCTGCCGTGTGGGGGAGCAAAAACAAATACTTAGGTGTCGTCGTAGTCAGCCAAGAAGTGACTAAAAGAAAACAAGCGGAGGATGAACTCAAAGAGGCATTGAAAAAATTGGAGATTGCGAACGAAGAATTAAAACGGATTGACCAGATTAAGGATGACTTTCTTTCCAACGTCAGCCATGAACTAAAGACCCCGATGATCTCGGTGATGGGCTACATCGGAATGATGCTCAAGGAGAAGTTTGGCTTACTGTCCGAACAACAAAAAAAATACTTAGAGATATCCTATCGAAACCTCTTAAAACTTGGAAAGAACATTGACGAGCTTTTGGATTTGGCCGAACTGGGGATTCAAAAAGAGTCCTTAAGATTTGAACCCATTGACCTTGCCAAGGTGATTGAATTTTCATGCGACACGATAGAACCCCTGGCTAAAGAACATCAAATCCAACTGGAGGCTCAAATTCCTTCGGAACCCATAAAGATCTCTGGAGTCGAGGAAAAGCTCAACCAGCTCTTCGATAATCTGCTTACCAATGCCATTAAATATAACCGTCAGGGAGGGAAGATTGGTATCATCCTGGATCAAGATGCTAAGTTTGCATTCACCCGCATCACCGACACAGGGGTTGGAATTTCCCATCAATCTCTGGAAGAAGTTTTCACACGCCATTTCCAAGGAAAAACAAAACCCCTTGGAAATGCCAAGGGGTTAGGAATTGGTCTTTCCCTCGTTCAAGAGATTGTAAAACTCCATCAGGGAGACATCCAGATCGAAAGTGAGTTGGGCAAAGGAACCACCTTTACGGTAATGTTCCCGAAAGTATAGTTTGGAGAACTGAGTTCGTAGTTCGGGGACAATATTACTCCGAACTCATAACTATTGTTTTTTCGCTCCCCCTCCCATTTTCCCTATATCGATAAAGGGCACTGCTCCTCCTGAAACTTGGGGTAAGATTCCATTCCACTTCTCAATCCCTTTATATTCTACCAAGATGGGACTGATTGAACGGGAAAGAACTTCATTGGCTTTCGCCTGCCCTTGAGCAACGACCAGAATGGACTCAGCTTCTCCTTTGGCAGTGGCAACCTTTTGATGTGCCTCAATCTCCCTTTGGGCTAACACCTGTCTCTGGGTTTCTACCTGTTGTTGGGCGACTTGTTTCGCTTCAACCGCCTTTTCATATTCCGGAGAGAAACGGATGTTGGCAAAGTAGATATCATCGACAATGATATGATACCTGGAGAGATTATCCCCTAATTTTGTCATCGCTCTCTTCCGGATTTCCTCTCTTTTAGGAAGAATCTCAGTGATCTGATAGATGGGAACGACTTCCTTGACAAAGTCATTAAAAGCTGGATCAATAACTTTGTTGGCAAAATCAAGGCCTACCTTTTGATAAAGATCATTGACATAAGAGGGGTCAATATGGAAGTTCATCATTCCGGTCAGCTTCACCATTTGATATTCCTTTGAAGCGGCATCAATCTCCTTGAAGGGATGAGGTTGAACCTTGACATCAACTCGGATCACCCGTTCTGCCATAGGCACTTTAAAATTGAGCCCTTCGCCCATGACTCTCTTTTCGACGCTTCCCCACCAGAGGACGACCCCTCTATGGCCCGCAGGAACAATGGCAAAGGAACCCCAGATAAGGATGAAAATGATGAGAAGAATGACAAGGACCCCAATCGTTCGGGGTTTTGGCCCTTTGAATTCGAAACTTTCTAAGTTTCTTTCTGGCATCGTGACCCTCCCTTAAAATTCTTTAAACAAGTTTTTTCTCCATCAGAAAATTCATTGCTGTCTGGCAAGACGTGGTGGCCAGAGAGATGGCTTCAGAAAAAGACCGCTGGACCTCCTGAAATTGAGACAGGTGAATCCTTCCGATCACCTCCATCACTTTTCTCTCTAAATCGGCATAATGACCCAATCCCAACACATTTTCAGCGATTCGAATCTCTCGAAGCAGTCCCTCCAAATACCACACCAACACCTTTTTCCCTCCGGACAGCTCTTCTTCATTTTTTAGAGCCGCCAGTTGGTCCATGAGGTTCGTTCCAATAATCAATCCCGTTTTCATCTTCTCGGAATATTGAAAATCCAAAATCGCTTCTCTGGTCTCCATATCAAGATCCTTATTGTCCAGAAAATAAAAGCATCGTCACCCATCAACGTTTGACCAATAATCAAAACGGGCTTCATCGCCTTAACCCTGACCGAATGATTAACGATAGGGCTTCAATCGTTCTAAAAATTTGGGATCCACTAACATTCCTGACTTCCCTGCCTGATCGCAATGGTCAATGGCTGATTTAAATTCCTTTTTCTCATAAAAAATGACCGCCAGAGCATAATGAGCTTCTGCATATTTGGGATTGATTTCTAATGCTCTTTCAAAGGAAGCCATGGCCTCCTCTATCTTGCTATTCTCCCGAAGGACACTTCCAATATTATAATAACCTTTGGCATAGTCCGGCTTGATCTCGATGGTCTTCTGATATTCAGCGAGGGCCTCGCTCAGCATCCCTTTTCTGAAATAAAGAATTCCCAGATTGTTATGGGCTTCCACATAACGGGGATGAATCTGGAGGGCCTTCTGATATGAAGTCATTGCTTCTTTGAGGTCCCCTCTCTCTTGATAAGCAACGGCAAGATTAAAATGGGCTTCGGCGAATTGCGGATCAATGCGGATTGCTTTCTCATACTCTGAAATCTCCTTTTTCCATTTCCCCTGCCTTCCGTAGACAATGCCGAGATTAAGATGGGCCTTTGCATTCTTAGAATCCAACTTCAATACTTTTTGATATCCAGATGCAGCTTCCTCCAGATTCCCTTTCTCTGCCGCGCGATAAGCCAATTGAAAATGTTCCTCAAGGGTGACGGCTTTATCTTTTTTCTCAGTCTTGCTTCCCCCTGCGCAAGAGATCAGAAGAAACGTCATAATAAAAATAAAGAAATTTTTCGTAATTGTTTTCAAAGGTCTCCTCCTATGCTATAAACTTTCTTGAAATGCTTAACAAAAAATGAATAGTAAATCAAGAAATAATATTTTTTAACATTTAAAATTTTATGATGGAACGTAGATCCGCTATTCCCGGGAGACATTTTTATTACGGTTGGGTGATCGTGGGCCTCTCCATGGTCTCCATGGCTTTCTGGTTTGGCATTCGTACGACTTTCTCTCTCTTCTTCGTGGCGCTCATTGATCATTTCCACTGGGGAAGAGCAGAGGCGGCGGGCGCCCAGTCCATCGCCATGATGGTCTATATGATCATGGCTCCGATCATCGGGACTTTAGTCGACCGAATGGGGCCTCGCAAAGTGATCGTCCCGGGAATTCTCTTGACCGGATTTGGATTTCTCCTTTGCACTCAAATCCGAACCCTTTTCCAATTTTATCTCTTCTTCGGCATCATTGTTGGAATCGGAGTGACCTGTTTAAGCATCGCTCCTTTCACCGTGATCCTTGCTCATTGGTTTGAAAGAAAAAGGGGCACAGCCAATGGCCTGGCTGGGGTAGGAATCGGACTTGGAATTTTTATCCTGGTCCCGCTGATCCAATATCTGATTTCTTCCCAAGGGTGGCCATTTGCTTTTTTCATCTTCTCCCTTCTCATCTTGGCTATCCCGCTTCCCCTCAATGCGATCTTTCTGAAACATCGACCTCAGGAAATGGGCCTTCTTGCCGATGGCGATCCGATGACCCCTTCCGATAAAGGGGGCGCAGAAGATCCCAAAGACAAAGAGGGGTCGAGCCCTCACCTCTTTCAGAGAGAGAAGGAATTAAGTGAAATTTTTAAAACATCCCAGTTCTGGTATGCCATTCTCTATCCCTCCCTCACCACCCTGGGAGTCTATATCATCATCGTCCATCATGTAAGATATCTTGTCGATCAGGGTGTGGATAAAATATGGGCCGCCTCTCTTTTCGCTACAGTAGGGGCCATCTCTGCAGGCTTCCGACTCTTCTGGGGATGGTTTTCTGATCGCATGGGTAGGGAGATTACCTTTACAATGGGCGGATTCTGCTTTTCCTCCGGGATCCTCTTTCTTCTCCTCTTCCAATATGGGCGCTCTTTTACACTGCTTTACCTGTTTGCTCTTTTCTTCGGAGCTGGATGGGGGGTGACAGCCCCGATGTTCATGTCCATCACGGCAGATCTTTACAAAGGTAAACATTTCGGACTCATCTATGGCATGCTGGAAGGAGTGATCGGATTAGGGTCTGCCTTCGGAGCTTGGATAGCGGGATATATTTTTGATCAAACCAAGAACTATTTCTGGGCCTTTATGATCGCCATGATTCTCAATCTCATCTCTATCCTCCTCGTATGGCTTGCCGCCCCTCGCAAATCCCGAAGATCCCATCTTTCTCTTTAATTCATTTTTTTGCCATTTCGCTCACCCCTGTGGTAAAATTCAGGGAAAGTGAACCTCTGCCTTTAGACGTTTGGCGATGAGATACGATACTGACCCCGATATCCTTAAGCGCCAGGTCACCCTTGAAACCTACCGATCCAGAGGGCCGGGCGGTCAAAGGAAGAATAAGGTTGAAACCGCTGTCCGCTTAAAACATTTCCCCTCAGGGGTAACGGTGATCGCCACAGAACATCGTTCCCAGGCCGAAAATCGCAAACTCGCCTTTGAAAGGCTTCGTCAGCGCCTGGTGAAATTGAATCAGCCGCGAAGACGCCGGATCCCGACCTCGGTTTCACTAAAAGCCATTGAGAGAAGAAAGGAGGAAAAAAAAGCCCGTTCCAAAAAGAAACGAATGAGGCAAGAAACCCTAAAAACGTTGAAGGAATGGGATTAATACAAAGGCATCTTATGGAAAGGAATAGCATGGACGAGAAGGTGAGAGAAGCAATCTTCCAAAAAGTGGAAAAGGAACCTTTTGCTCAAAAGTTCGGGATCAAACTTTTAGAGCTTGGAGAGGGATATTCTAAGGTGGGAATGAAATTCACTCCAGACATGGAAAATTTCCTTGGGATGGCTCATGGTGGAGCACTATTCGCCCTGATCGACGAGGCCTTTGAGACGGCTTCCAACTCCCACGGAACCGTAGCCGTGGCATTGAATATGAATATCACTTACATCTCCCCCCCATCTCCGGGGAGCGCCCTCATTGCCGAGGCGCAAGAATTTGGCAAGACCCAAAAGACAGCCGTCTATGACATCAAGTTATATGATGAACAAAACCATTTAATCGCCTCTTGCGAAGCTCTGGTTTACCGAAAGGGAAGTCCCCTCCCTTTTTTGAATGAGTAAAAATTGACCGGCCTTTTGGAAAAGAGGTTATACCTGGAGGGTCTGATCGTCTTTTAATAACCTCAGACCCTTGATTTTGAGCTTTTGAAGTTCTGACCGGATGGACCTGAAGTATTGTGGTTTGATATGAATGATCAGGACTCTCTCTGGCTGAGGTTTCATCTTTAAGAGTTCTTTTTTCAATAACCGTGGGGTTAAATGCCCTGTCCTCAATGCAATTTCTTCCATCCCATTCGGAAAAGAAACCTCGATGAGGAGGCTATGTATCTGAATCCCATCCATTTTTATCCAGGTGCTGCTTGTAGGTCCTGTATCGCCCGTATAAAAGAATCGTCTCTTTTCTCGATCCTCTACCAGGAATCCTGTGCCGGGAACAGAATGATGGACAGGGTATGGAGTGATCGTATAACCATCTATCTTGATGGAATGCCCCGACTTCAATTCGATAAGGTTTAAAATGCCTTCATGGCTATTGGGAATGATCGTGAAATCAGGCCAGATCGAACCATCCAAAAGACTCTTTCGAATGACCTTAATCACAGGAGGGATGCTGAAAATATTCACCCTGTGCCTTTTTTTCCTAAAAATGAGGTTGTCTGCAAGAAATGGAATTCCCATGATATGGTCAAGATGAGAATGGGTGATAAAGATATGTTTGATTCTACATTGCCCTTCGATATCAAGAAGATTGGTCAGACTTCCTGTATCGAATAAGATTTTATCATTCAATAAAAAGCTGGAGGTCCGATGTCCGGGAAACTCCGCCCCGGAACAGCCCAGAACCTTGATCTCCATATTTTATTCTTTCACCTCTTGTCTTGAGACGTCTTTTCTTGAAACTCCCTCCAGAATTTCTCTTCAGACTTTTTCCAATATTTTCCCCAGCGGTCGTTAAAAAATCCCTCCAGTTTCTCAAAGAGACGCTTCCAACCGGGGAGATATTCATATTTAAGCATATCCTCCAGGAAAGGAACGATTTCCCCCAACTTTTCCTTGGGAAGGTAGGCCCTGGCTCCCATTTCAAAAGAACGCTTCAGGGTTTCAGGAGTGAGGGCATGTGCGGTCAGCATCGCCACCGGAAAGTTTCGGCTAACACCCAGTTCCAGAAGGTCGAATCCGCGAACTCCCATGATGTCAAGGATAACCACATCATAGGTCAGGGAAATCATCCTCTCAACCGCTTCTTCATAAGTGCTCGCCTTATCAAACCTGCTATGGGGAAAGGCTTCCTTTATTTCTTCTTCTAAAACTGCCAACACATCCGGTTCGTCATCCACAGCCAGTATTGACTTCCCATCTAAAATAGACTCTCCCATGGCATCTCCTCCTGTTCAATTTAAAATCGATTGTGATGATTTATACTGAGGTGAGATTATTTTAAAAAAATGTATTCACCGTTTCATCTTAGAGACCTTCGCTTCAAATTCCTTCCAGAATATGGCTTCGGATTTCTGCCAGTTCTTGCCCCACCGTAAATTAAAATATCCGCCCAACTGTTTCATCAAACGCGCCCATCCGTATAAAAACTCTGTTTCTTCCATCACCCCTTCTAAGAAAGGAACAACCTCTCCAAGTTTTTCCTTAGGGAGATAGGCTCTGGCCTTCTTGGCAATAGATCGTTTTAAAGACTCTGGATTCAGGGAATGGGCCGTCAGCATGGTGACCGGGAGGTGACGGCTGACGGCGAGGTCTAAAAGATGGAAGCCACGAACTCCCATGATATCCAGGATCACGATATCATAATGCTTGGCCCCTAACTTTTTGTAAGCATCGAAGTAAGAGGCCGATTTATCGAACTTGCATTTTGGGGCTGCCGCAAGAATTTCTTCCTCTAAGACCTCCAAGACGTCGGGTTCATCATCCACAGCCAGTATCGATCTTCCATTTAAAATAGAATCCGCCATAAGGTTGCCTTTTTTCCTTAATGAACAATTGGTAAAAAACGATCAGCCCGGAGCAACCCGTCCAACATTCCATCGGCCCTTGCTAATCCCATTTATGCCATTCTTGCCAATGCAAACCGGTCTTCTTCTCCCAGTCGGACTCAAATTTATTATCAAAAAATCCTTTCAATTTTTCTAAAACTCGTTTCCAGCCAGGAAGATATTCATACTTCAGCACATCTTCCAAGAAAGGAACCACTTCTCCTAGTTTTTCCTTGGGGAGGTAAGCCCGAGCCTTCATTTCGAAAGACTGTTTTAAGGCTTCGGGGTTGAGAGCATGGGCCGTGAGCATCACGACGCGTAAATTTCTTTTCACCGCCAGATCTAATAGGTCAAACCCTCGAACCCCCATGATATCCAAGATCACCAAATCATAGGTCTGCGATTCCAATTTTTTCGCCGCTTCGTCATGGGTCGTCGCCTTTTCAAATTTGCACTTTGGAGCAGCGCCCAAAATCTCATCCTCCAAAACGCCTAAGACATCTGGTTCATCATCCACCGCTAAAATTCTCAACCCGTTCAAAATAGATTCTGCCATGCTGTTTCCTCCTTTATTAGAAAATAAAAATCGTTGGTCTCAGGGTGAAGGCGAAATGGGAGGAATCCGGACGATAAACCGTGACCCAACTCCTTCTTGACTTTCCAACGTAATGCTTCCTCCCATCGCCTCCACCAGGGTCTTCACCCCTGTCAGGCCGAGCCCGAGTCCTTGAATATGAGCATTTCTTTTATCATTCAGCCGAACAAAACGTTTGAATATCGCCTCTTGTTCCTCTGCTGGAATTCCTATGCCGTCATCTTCTACAGAAACCAGGAGGTCCTTCTCACCGCTGATCGCCACCCCTATCCGTTCCCGCCTGTATTTTAAGGCATTACTCATCAGGTTACGAAGGATCTGTCGAATTTTCTTTTGATCATGACAGAAAGGAGAGGTGCAATATCTTCCAGTCATCTCAACAAAAATTCGTTGGGTATGGAGAAGGCTTTGGAACTCATCATAACTCTTGGACTGAAAAAGCTTCTCCGCAGCATGGGGAAGAGTGATTTCAAGAGCGTCCAGCAGCGATTCTCTGAGCGTGTCTTCGATGGAAAAAAAATCTTTTTGAAATATCCCTTCTTCCGAGCGAAGGATCTCGATCATCTCTTGAAGTAATTTTTGTGCCTTGTGGATATTCCTCGAAATACGATCCATCATCCGTTTCTGTTGATCCGTCAGGGCTCCATAGCGTTCGGATTTGTAAAGGAGGTTGTTCGCCGTAGTTGAAACGATGGATAAGGGACTTGTGAGGTCGTGGATGAGGAGATCAAACAAACGCTCTTTCTCGCTCGCTCCCATTCGGTGAATGGGTTTCTCCTTTCCTGATGGATCCTTCTTGAAATTAAATCCTTTCAAAAAATCTTCCTCTTAACTCAAAAAAGAGACGCAGAAAATGCTTCCTCCGGATTTCAAGCAATCCTCCCGTGTGTGACAGTGAGGACACAAAGAGATCTTCCCGTGGCAAAGGTCCCGGTCTGTCGGCAGGTAAATACACCGTTGACTCCCCTCTAAAATATCGAAACCGAAACGCCGCCCATAGGTTTTGATCCGAAGGAGGTCCAGCCCCTTCCCTCCCGCTCCGAAATCATAAGGCTTTTTAGAGGTATAGAGCTCCGTATCTTGGGTATGAAATAACCCTTCGAAAAGATGCCGCTGGTTTTCCTTGGTGATCCCAACGCCAAAATCCATAAACTTGACCTGAACCCACCGGGCTTTCCTCTCCAAAATAATCCTGATCATTCCTTCATCAGGCGTGTTTTCGATCGCATTCTTCAGAAGTCCCGTGAAAGATTCTTCGAGGATGTTTGGATCAAACTGTAAAACAAGATCCTTTGCCCCATCAAGTTCGATCTGAATATCTCGGTGACGAGCCCTGTTCTGAACATCTTTTAGGAGGCATTCTATAAACGGGTAGAGATCAATGGTTTCCGGGGAGATGGGACATTGGATATCTGGATTTTCAGGTCGAGGTCCATTCTCTATCTCTTGGTAAGCCCTGATAATCTGGTCTGTTTCTTGCTGAATATCAGACAGGCGATTCAAATTTTTCTCCAGAGATCCGAAAACTTCTTCCCTTACGAAGGGAGGGTTTTGCGCCTGGACTTTTCGTTTTAAAAGCCGAATATTCCCCCCGATCACGGCAAGGGGGGTTCTCAGTTCGTGAGAGAGATGATCGAGAGCCTTACTTTTTACTCTATTTAATCGTTCCAACTCTTTCTGTGATTGTTCAAGAGCATCGATTCGGGCTTTTTGGAGTTGGGCTATTTCAATAAAAACGGAAGCATGGTTTCCAAAGGTTTGGAGAAAGACCTCATCTTCCTTCGTAAAAACTCCACCCCTCTTATTCAGAAGCTGGATGACTCCCAATCTCGAACCTTCTCGATTGTATAAAGGCATACAAAGGATACTTTTCGTTCGATACCCCGTATGCGAATCCACTTCTTTATTAAATCGCTTATCGGCATAGGCATCCTCTAAATTAATCGTTTCTCCGTTTTGGAAGCAACTGCCTGCCAAACCAGTGCTGGAGGGGATTCTGATCACCTCCCCTGCCATTCCAAGGGCAACCGTTGACCACAGTTCATCCGTATTGGGGTCAAAAAGAAAAATGCTGCAACGGTCTGCCTCCATGACCTCACAGGCCTTTTGGGAAATCTGTAAGATCATCTCGTCGATTTGAAGGTCTAACCCGATCAACCGTCCGAGTTCGAGCAAGGATTGAAATTTACGGGTTTTTGCGTTTTGGACTCCCTTCTGTGGCCGACTATCGCTACGGTGAACAGTCTTTTTCCCTTCATCTTGACAACGCTCCTTAGGAAACAGCTTGATCTGCTTCTGTTTTTTTTGAGGCATTTACACTTACCTATAGGAAAAACATCCCATTATGTCAAGAAAAAAATAATTGATTATTCACTTCATTATGCTATATTGAATAGGCTTTTCGGGACCCTGGGGGATTTCAGATGAAGACGCCGGTCAGTATTTCAAAAATCTCGCCTCCTCATTTACCCCCCATTTTATATCGCTCACGCCTCCACGACCTGCTTAAAAAAAACGAGGATAAAAAATTAATACTCATTCTCGGACAGGCCGCTCAAGGCAAAACGACGCTGGTCGCCTCCCATGTGAAAACCTCTAAAATCCCTTCCGCCTGGTTAAACTTGGATCAATCGGATTCCGACCCCGTCAACCTTTATCATTTAATCATCCAATCTCTCAAACATGTATTAAAAGAGCTTGACCTTCCCCTTCAAGTCTATTCCTTGCTCTCATCCGCCGTAGGCCTTATCTGTGTTGGGGAATTCTCACGTGCGGAGGAGGCTTGTCAAAAATTAGAGACCCATACCGAAAAAATTGACTACCATAAAGAACTTAAAGCGATGGGCACCATGATCAATTGTGTCCTATCCCTTTCCAAGGGTGATTTCGAAAAAGCTCATCATCTTTCTAAACTCCTTCAGATGGGAATCGAGAAATATGGTTTTATCTCGATGGCTCCATGGATTTATGAAATCACAGGGTACTTAAAACTCGTACGGGAAGATCTGATCGATGCAGAACACATTGGAAATCGTTATGTCAGTACGGCGCGATCTTTGAAAAATAATTTTTTAAAAGGGTTGGCATTTAGATTGTTAGGATTGATTTATCTCCATCAAAAAGATTTTAAAAAAGCCAGGGAGGCGATTTATAATAAAATTTTAGAAAAATCAAACAAAAAGGGAAAGCTCCGAGGGTAAAGAGGCCTAAGGAAAGATTACCCCTCTTTGGCAAAGTCGGTACGACTCGAAACCGAGAGGGGTGGGGGGAGATTTTTTCGATGAATAAAATGAACTATTTTAGTTTCACCGTCGGCATAATCCTCATGATGCTTTTTTCC
>Ga0154895_1067_pt3 | contig 12382 bp, 14 predicted proteins | sample Rifle2008BG19ft_FD_105867 | JGI IMG/M metagenome (GOLD analysis project Ga0154895, IMG submission 105867) | Deltaproteobacteria bacterium RBG_19FT_COMBO_46_12 | reverse complement strand
TTATTTTCTATTTTGGCCTCATCCTCTCCCTTTTCTATTTTGTGGGTGGAAAAGGATTTTGGGAAGCCCTATCCCATTCTAACACTCTATTTTCTATCCGATTGAGCTTGATCGCCGCTACCATCGCGACATTGCTTGCTGTCCTGATTGGACTTCCATCGGCCTATGCCTTATCCCGGTTCGAATTTGTGGGGAAGGGAATCCTGGATACATTTTTAGAAATTCCGTTAATCGTTTCTCCCATCGCTCTTGGCGCTTCTTTTCTCGTCTTTTTCAATACGCCATTAGGAGAATTAATTCAAAATAGAGGGGTTTTTTTTGTATTTGAGTTCCCAGGCATTCTCTTAGCTCAATTTGCTACGATTGCGGGTCTGGCCACACGATTGATGAAGGCCTCTCTGGATGAAATCTCTCCGAGGTACGAGGCCGTTGCTCGATCCCTCGGATCATCCCCATGGCAGGCTTTTTATAGGATCACCCTCCCCCTTTCATTTCGGGGACTCCTTGCTTCTGTCATCCTTTCCTGGGCAAAGGCGTTTGGAGAATTTGGGGCCACGGTCACACTTGCAGGGGCGATGCCAGGAAAAACAGAAACGATGCCCATTGCCATTTTTACTGCTTTAGCCTCTGCCGATATTGACAAGGCCATCGTCCTGATCCTCATCTTAGTCGCCTTCGGCCTTTTGACCCTTTACGCTGTCCGATTGACAGGGAAAAGATACCGCTATGATTAGGATTGAAGGTCTTACCATTCTCTTCGATTCATTCAAGATAATGGATTTCAATATCCAAATTAAGGAAGAAGGATTTCATTTCCTCCTTGGCCCAACAGGGAGCGGAAAAACCCTTATTCTCGAATCCATCATGGGACTCCGCAAACCCAAGACGGGCAGAATATGGATTGGGGATAGGGAAGTTCAAGGGTTACCACCGGAGCGTCGAGGAATCTCCTATGTCCCGCAAGACCTCGCGCTTTTTCCCCATTTGATGGTAAAAGAAAACATCCTTTTTGGAATCAAGGCAAGAGATCTGGACATCAAAGTCTATGAAGAATACATCGATGCCCTGGTAGAAATCATGAAAATCGACCATCTTCTCGAACGATACCCTGCAAATCTCAGCGGAGGAGAAAAAAAACGGGTGGCCCTTCTTCGAGCATTAGCCCCGAAGCCCAAACTTCTTCTTCTCGACGAGCCCCTCTCTGGCCTCGACCCCTCTATTAAAGTCGACATTCAACAGCTTCTAAAAAGTCTTCATTCCTCTTTTCATCCAACCACTCTCTGCGTCACCCATGATTTTGAAGAGGCGTACTTTCTGGGCGATGGGATGACCATCTTTATTGATGGGAAGGTGGAACAGGTCGGCAAACGAGACGATATTTTTTTAAGGCCCGGATCTAAAAAGGTAGCTCATTTTTTGGGTGCAAAAAATCTCTATCGGGGAGAGGTTCTAAAGAACGAAGAATCCTCTCAACGCTTTATCCTTGGGGTGAACGGTCTCCAATTTTCTATTCCAACGAATTTGTATCAAGATCAAATAGGAGTGGGAAAAGAGGTCGATCTCTTCATCCGCCCAGAAGAAGTTATGATCCTTCGTGAAGGGAAACCCGTAAAAGACTCGTTAAAAAGAAATATCTTCGAAGGTGAAATAATGGATATCACCGACAGAGGGAAATATCACTGGGTCAATTTTCAAACAATGGAAGGAAGGATCCCTTTTGAAATTTCCATCCCCAATTATGCCTTTCGAAATCTCAATCTCTCAATCGGTAAAATGGTCAGAATCGCCCTTAGAGAAGAATCCCTCTGGGTAATGACTTAAGGACTTATGACCGGTTGTTTCCTTACTCTTCAAATCCGTATGGTCCTTTTCCATGCAATGTTTCGAATAAGCGTCATTCTGTAGCGGAGTTGCAGAATGACGCTTATTCGTAGTCCTCAAAAAGAGAATTTCACCAATTTTGTTTTAAATATTGACAAATTTTTTGTTTTTGGGTTTAATTTACAAATCTATTAAGCTTTCCCTTTCCAAAAATGATGGAGGGAGGAAAACCATTCAAATTCAATTCGTTTGGTTACTCTATCACCTTTGGTATTCAAATTGCGCACTAAAATGATAAAGTTAAATCCCATCAAGCAAAACTACAAGAGGAGATGTAGATATTAATGCTAAATAAGTGCTTGTTTTATAGAGATTCCGAAAATATTGGCGCAGGTAAAGGGTTGGGGTTTTGCGATCTTGATGGTTGCCAAACAATTTGTGATGGAGATATTCAATTTTGTGAAAAACCGGACCAGTTGAGGAGTCAATTATCGAAGCAAAAAGAGAAGGAGGTTAAAAATAATAAAGAGAAGGAGGTTTTTAATATCCAAATTCTTGTCGTTGATGATGAAGAACCAATTAGAAAATTAATTTCTACTTTATTGTCTACCCAGGGATATCAATGTATAACAGCAAGTAATGGCAGTGAGGCATTGAATAAAATCCTCCAGAACACATTTGGGGCTGTCATTACTGATGTAGTAATGCCGGGAATGGATGGGATTACCCTCACAAAAAAACTATTAAGCCTATATCCCAATCTACCCATTATGGTCATGACAGGATTCAGTCAAGAATATCCTACTGAATCAGCTCTTTCATTGGGGGCCAGGGATTTTATAACGAAACCTTTCTCCAATGACGAATTTATCCTCCGGTTTAAAAAAATGATGTCTGACCATGAAATGCTTTGCCAAATAAAGGCTACATATAATGAGAGGGTTCTCGATTCAGAAGGGAATCTAAAAAGTAATAAACGGACTTAAAACGGAAATAAAACTATCCTCACCCCTCTCCTCCCTCAATATGAATTTCAATACGGTGAGATGTTTCACATCCCTTCAGGGAGGAGAGCATCCCCTTGATCGTCTTGGTTAAAACATCCCTGACGAAAGGGCTCAAGGGGATGGGTTTCCCATCCACGTTTAAACACACTTCTCTTTCCCTTTTCGATTTGAGGAATTCTTTCTCAACGAAATTGGAAAGTCCTTCCATATCGTCCAGATCAAAACAGGGAACACCAACATTAAACTTTTGGTTCGAAACGATAGCGACGAGATGATCCTCTTTGGCGCATAGAAGTTCTTTGTGTTTTTCCTTTCGGAAGATCTCAATCTTGGGCTGGACATCCTTTTTATATCCTTCAGACAGGATGAGGTCCACATCCTGAATCAATTTCCCCCGAATCTCATCCAAAGTGAGGTCCTTCTCCACATCCCGAATTAAGGCCACTTTATTGGGCGATGATATAACCACCGTATGGGCGCCTGCCTGTTTATGTCGCCAGCTATCTTTGCCTTCTCGATCCACTTCAAAACCATGAACATCATGCTTGACCGTCGCAACCCGATAACCTCGTTGGGTCAACACAGGGACTAATTTCTCAATGAGCGTGGTTTTTCCACTATCCGATTTTCCAACAATTGAAATGATGGGAATCATAGAGTAATGACCAATGAAAAATTATCAATAACCAATGTCCAATTAGCAATGAAAGGTTAAACCAAATCTTCTATTGCTAATTGTTAAATGCTAATTGCCCATTGATGTTTCATAGACTTCTGTCCAGCAACTGCACTTTAACCTTCTCCCCTGCCCTTACAATTTCTTGATCTTCAGGAATGACAATCAACCCATTCGCTTTTACCATGGATCTTAAAATCCCGGATCCCTGCTCTCCTGTAGTGGTGACAAAGTATTGGCCCTTCTCAAAAGAGACAGACCCTCTAATGAAAAAACGCCTTCCAAGCCTCTTCTTAATCTCCTCCTTCAAGATGGCCTCAATGACAGGTCGGAAAAGTTGACGGCAACCCATCATCTTCAGGAGTGAGGGTCGCACAAATTGGTCAAAAGATACCATGGAGGAGACGGGGTTCCCTGGAAGACCAAACACTGGCTTTCCTCCAATCGTTCCGAAAGCCAATGGCTGCCCGGGTCTCATGGCCACTTTCCAAAAAACCATTTCCATACCCAAATCCTTCATCACATCTTTAACAAAATCATAATCACCCACTGAAACCCCTGCGGAGGAAATCAGGACATCGGCCCGGGTTCCCTGACGAAGTTTCTCCTCAATTTCTTCTTTTCGATCCCTGGCAATGCCCAATTGAAGAGGTATTGCCCCACAATCCTTCACCTGGGCTGATAAGGTGTATGAATTACTGGAGATGATTTTGACCTCATCCAACTCCCCATCCACATCGACTAACTCATCTCCCGTACAGAGAATGGCTACCAGCGGTCTCTGATAGACCGATACAAAAGACCGCCCTACCGAAGCAAGCATCCCTACTTCCGCCGGACGGATGGCGTCCCCTTTCGAGATCACACGATCTCCCTTTTTCACATCCTCGCCAGACTTCCGGATATGTTCACCCAAAGGAAAAGCTTTGAATATCAAGACGGATCCATTTTCTTTTTTCGTCTCTTCAACGGGAATAACCGTATCTCCTCCTTTTGGAATGGGAGCGCCAGTCATAATACGGATGGTCTTACCTCTTTCAAGTTTCTTTTTCGAAATAAATCCTGCAGGGAGGTCTTCAATCACCTCTAAACGAACGGGATGTTCTTGAGAGGCCTTTTGGATATCTTCAAATATCACGGCATATCCGTCCATGGCTGAATTGTCGAGGGGAGGAATATTCCGATGGGCGTAAATATCTTCCGCAATGACCCTTCCCAGGGCATCTAAAAGAGGGATTTTCTCATATCCTAAAGGACAAATGTGAGAGAGAATTTTATTTAAGGCTTCGTCTACTGTAACCATAAGAAAGAAATATAACATAAAATTGACTTCATGAAAATGTAGTCAGAAAAGAAAAATTTTAAAAGTAAGACTCCGCCCACAGGGCAGGGTTTTAAGGTGCGCTTTAAAAAATATCTCACATGTAATATATTAAAGCTATTAAAGATAAAGAAAAAAAAGGAGGTCAATGATGATCGTTGCAGGTATAGACGCAGGTGGAAAAAATGTTCATATTGTCATCAAAAAGGATTCCCGGATACTTGGTAAAATAACGGGGCCTGCAGGAATAAAAATGGCGGAGGCTGTGGAGCAACTCTATGATGAGATACTCAAAAAGGCGAGTCTCACCCGAAAGGATATCGAGCGAGTGGTGGCCACGGGGAGCGCAGCCAAGAGAGTAGGTTTTGCGAACGGGGCCATTCCCGATGTTGCAGCCGATGCTCGTGGGGTTATTAAATTAATTCCAACAGCAAGGACCATTATTGATGTGGGGGCAGAGGAAGGTCGGTCGATCAAAATTGGCGCTGATGGGAAGGTTTTAGACTTTGCCATCAACGAGAAATGCGCCGCCGGAACGGGCACCTTTGTCGAAGCTATGTCCAGGGCACTCGAAGTTTCCGTGGATGAGATGTCGAAGATCACCCTTCAATCCACCCAGACCCTTTCGATCAATGCACAATGTGCAGTTTTTGGAGAATCCGAGGTGGTCTCCCTTATTCATCAAAAAACGTCCAAACCAGATATCGCCCGGGCTGTTATGAATGCCATTGCAGGAAGAATTGCCTCGCTCGCTCGTATTGTCGGATTGGAAAAGGAGGTCGTCATGGTTGGAGGGATGGCGAAAAACCCAGGTTTCATCCACTCCTTCAAAAAGAATATCGAAATGGATGTCCTTGTTCCAGAGGATCCGGATTATATAGGGGCTCTGGGCGCAGCAGAGGCAGCAGCCGCTGGAACTTATACAGAATAAGTCAAGGCAAAAGTACTGTAGAGGGAAACCGTTTCTCAAGAGAAAGGTGAATGATCAAAGAAAACTCAATAACCTATTTAAATATAAGGCAGGAGGAGAAAATGGCTGAAGCAAAACCCCAGGAATTTTGGAGATGGCCAGAAACCAATTGGGTCAACCCGGATATAGATTGGAAAAAAGGTAAGGTGATCACGGCTGGAGTGGATGTTGGTTCAGTGAGCACCCAGGCTGTGATTATGGTTGATGGCGAATTTTATGCCTATGGCAACACCCGGACCGGCTCAGACAGTCCAAACAGCGCTAAAAATGGCATGGGTTTCGCCCTAAAAAAAACCGATATGAAAATCGAGAATATCGATTACTGTATTGGCACGGGTTATGGACGGGTGAACGTACCCATGGCTCAACAGTCCATTACAGAGATTTCCTGCCATGCTCGAGGAGCAAACTTCATGTATGGACCGGAAGTCAGAACGGTCATGGATATGGGTGGCCAGGACTGTAAGGCCATTAATGTCGACGACAGGGGGAAGGTTCTTAATTTTATGATGAATGATAAATGTGCTGCGGGGACAGGACGTGGGATGGAAGTCTTTGCTGACCTAATCCGGGTGCCGGTCTGGGAGATTGGAGCCCGCTCCTTTCAGATCCAGAAAGAGCCTCCCATGATCAGCAGCACCTGTGTCGTATTCGCCAAGAGCGAGGTGGTGGGCCTCCTGGAGTCAGGGATGCCTGAAAATGAAATGATGGCTGCTTACTGTTCCGCCATGTCCCATCGAATCATGGAATTGCTCAACCGTTTGGGCGTAATGGAAAAATTTGTCATCACCGGCGGTATCGCAAAAAATGAAGGCGTTGTAAAAAGACTGGAAAAAGAATTAGGGATTAAAACGGCTGAACTTGTTTGGCACAAGAAAGAGTATGTCTATCGCAATTATCCCTTTGACACTCAGCTTGCCGGTGCTATCGGAGCAGCCCTGTTTGGGCAAGCTTGGTTGGAAATGGGCAAGGCAAAGAGCGCCAGAAAGGCCTAAAAGCAGTTTTGAGTTATGAGTTCGGAGTTCGTAGTAAAGAAACTACGAACTAAAAACCTAGAACTACGAACTTAAAAAAGGAGAAGACATGATAGCCAACTATGGGTTTAGGAACGGGTCCGGCGACTGGTATGTCACCATCGACACAGAAAAATGCAATGGATGCGGTAAGTGTGTGGAGGTCTGTCCGTCAAAGATCCTTGAAGTAGGGCCGGATGAGATTGATATCTTTCGTGAAGAACCGGTAGCTTTTGTGAAACACGAGGAGCGCAAGAAAATACGATATAGTTGTGCTCCATGCCGGCCTGGGTACGGTGAAAAACCAACGCCCTGTGCTAGAGTCTGTGAACCAAAAGCCTTCTCCTTCTCAGAAGGATGGAAGTTTTTATACGGTCATAAATAATTTCTTGCTTAAGGCATTAGGTTGGAGGATTGAGGCAAAGAATTTTTGGCCTCCACCCTCAAACATCTAACCTCAAACGGTTTTTATCAATGACCAGAGAAGAAGAACTCAAAAAACAGGGCTGGGAAAAACGATTTACCATTGATGAACCCCGTCTTTCGGAGATGGCAGAGCAATACAAAGAACTCGGATTTGAAGTCCTTCTTGAACCTGTGGATACATCCTCCGAAGAATGCATGACTTGTATCACCGCTTTCCACGATCGTTACAGAACCATCTACACCCGCCAGAGACCGTAAGTATCACTCAGGCAGTCTGGGGCTACTCATTGATCATCACTCTTTCAATTTCTACTCTTGATATAGGTAAAACGGAAAGGGACTGAGCTTGATCTCCATCAACACCGTTATAGGTGACTTCAACCCTTCCTAAACCCTTTGCTTTGCTATAATAAGTCGTAATGGCGGCCGCCTTCTCAATATCTCCTTGAACATATTCCCCCCTTAGGAGAGAGAGTGGGCCCGGGAAACTTGAAACTTTTAATAAAATGTCTTTACCTTGAGCGAAAGTTTGTATCTTTTGATTCTCTTCCTCATTTCTTCCAACGATCAATTTAACCAGGTGGGAAAGCCGAAAGTGTCTTCCCATCTTCAGAAGGTGGACATCGTTTAAGGAGAAATCAGGAATGTGGAGCATTAGGTCCTTCATCCGTTTTGCAAATCCAGGATCTGTGAGAAGACATCCTCCAGCAGGACAGGGATAGTCACGAATGCCAAAATATTTTGCCAATTCGATCTGAGGCTTTCTTGAACGGCCAGAAATATTAAGAAGTTTTCCCCGATCGACCCATCCTTCCTTTTCCGGGAGAGTGGTTGGAAGCACTTTAGCAGAGAGAGGTCGTAAGATAAAACCCTCAAGTCCAGCCTCTTTTTCAATCAGTCGCATGGCGTCTTTCCGCTGTGACATGGGCCTCTGCCCTAATACTTCTCCCGTGACAATGAAAGAAGCTCCCACCTCTTCCATATAGGCTTTTGTCTTCTTGAGCATGAAGATCCGACAATCAATGCATGGATTCATATTCCTTCCGTAGCCATGTTGGGGAAGCTTTACCACATTGAGATAATCTTCTGAAACATTAAACACTCTCAAAGGAATGCCCAGGTTCTCAACAGCCTTCTGAGATGCCAGGCATGTCTCTCCTCGGTTCGTGCAGGTGCAAAAAACCGTCAAAAAATTGAGGGCCTCCAGTTCGACCCCCTGCTCCATAACGACCTTAGCGGCCAACGTACTGTCGAGACCTCCGGAAAGGAGGGCAATGGCCTTCATCCTAAAACCTCATTCATCGACCCGGATCGAAATCCCTGGAGATCTAATGTCACATAATGATAACCAATTTTTTTCAAATGTTTTACCAATTTTTCCCTCAATGAACCATTCATCAGACGTTCCATTTCTTCTTCGAGGAGTTCGATTCTTGCCAGATTCCCATAGTGACGCACACGAACCTGCTTGAATCCCAATCCAAAAAGAAAATCCTCTGCCTCATCAACCCTTCTCAATCCTTCTTCAGTAATTTCTTCTCCATACGGAAAGCGTGAAGCGAGGCATGCAAAAGAAGGCTTATCCCATGTGGGAAGACCCAAAGCCCTCGATAATTCTCTGATCTCCGTCTTGGTGAAGGCCGCCTCTTTCAAGGGACTTCTGACCCCTAACTCCTGAATGGCTAACCTTCCCGGTCGATGATCTTGATCATCATCTAAGGTAGAGCCTTCAACCACAAAAGGAATGCTTTCCTCCGTGGCGATAGCCAATAATTCTCTAAAGAGCTTATGTTTACAATAGTAGCACCGGTTTGGAGGATTTTTAGAAAATCCGGGAATCTCCAACTCATTAGATTCGATCAAGCGATGCCTCGTTCCTAAGATCTGAATCAATTTCTTCACTCCTGATAATTCCCTCTCCGGATAAAGGGGAGAGAGTGCAGTCACAGCAAGGACATTTTTGTCCCCCAGCGTATCCTGTGCTACTTTCAGGAGGAGCGCACTATCTACTCCTCCTGAAAAAGCCACAAGCGCCTTCCCCATGGATTGAAAAATTTCTTTTAATCGTCCAACTTTCTCTTCAATGACTTGATTCATATGGTTTAATTGCCAGTGGTCTGTTTTTAGTTGTCGGTTGCTAATTTTTAAATGCTAATTGTTCATTGCTAATTGTGCAATGTTAATTGATCACTTCTCTGATCCACCCTCCTCCCATCACTGTCTCTCCATCATAAAAAACAGCTGCCTGCCCGGGGGTAATCGCCTTTTGCGGAGATTTAAATCTCACCTCCGCCTCATCCTCTCCTTTTGGAGAAAGAATGGCTTCCGAACCTGGATGGTTATATCGGATCTTTACCTGGGCATTCATTGGGGAATTTTTTTTATGCGGGATAACCCAATGAACTGAGTCAACCATAAAGGTATCTCTATACACTTCCTCTTCGCCGCCTACAATGATTGCGTTCTTCCCTCGATCGATTCCAATGACATAAAGGGGCTTCCCTTTTGCTAAACGGAGGCCCCGTCTTTGACCGATGGTATAGAAAGGAATCCCCTTATGTCTTCCCAAGACCTTCCCATCTTTATCTAAGATTGGGCCATGTTCAATGGACTCTTTTAACCTTTCTGATAAAAAAGGATGATAGGAGGATTCATGAATAAAGCAGACCTCCTGACTTTCCGGTTTGTCATGGACTCGAAGGCCTAATTGAAGCGCCTTCTTCCTTACTTCCTCTTTTCGGAGATCTCCTAATGGAAATAGGGTGCGGTGAAATTGATCTTGGGTTAATGAGAAGAGGACGTAGGATTGATCTTTTCTTCGGTCTACTCCTTTTCTTAAGAAATAACGCCCAACTTCTTTGTCATAATCCAATCTTGCATAATGGCCTGTAGCAATAAAATCGGCCTTAAGTTCCAACGCCTTCTCTAAAAAAAAACCGAACTTTATCTTCTCATTACAAAGAATGCAAGGGTTGGGTGTTCTTCCCTTCATGTATTCTTCACAAAAATATTGGATGACCTCCCTTTCAAACTCTTCTCTAAGATGAAAAACATAAAAAGGGATCTCAAGTTGAAGGGCAACGCGTCTGGCATCCTCGATATCGGCAAGCCCACAGCATCGGGCTGGCCCCTCCTGGGGCTGATCTATCATTCCGATGCACATGGTGGCTCCGATTACTTCATAGCCTTTCTCCTTGAGAAGCCATGCGGCCGTGCTCGAATCAACTCCCCCGCTCATTGCCACCACGACCCTTTGCTTCATTTGCGATGCCCTCTGCCCTTAAAACAAAATTTCCATGGCTTGATAAGGGCAAGCTGGAATGCACAGCTCACAGGCAATGCATTTGTCCCGTTTAAACGAGACCCCCATCGTTTTTCTATCGACATCCAACGCCTTGGTTGGGCAGACGCTGATGCAAGCCGTGCAGTGGGTGCAGCGGTCCTCATGCCATTTGACATCCTGGGCTAAAGGTTGGATCTCCACACCTATCTCGCTGAGATACTTAAACCCTGCCTCCATCCCAGCTCTCTTCCCGGTGAGCTCTAAGACGAGCCTTCCTTCCTCCTTGGGTGTAATCCGGGCTCTCATGATATTGACGTTCAAATCATAATCCTTGACGAGTTTTGAGATCACGGGCTGATCGACCAGATGCGGGGGATAACTGAGAACAATCCTTTTTTTCTGCATAAGGCGCTCCTTTTTAAACATCAATGTTCAATGATCAATAAGCAATGGTCATTGATAATTGACCATTGACAATGGATTATTTATCCTTTTTTAATGGGTCGCTCTTTTAAGGGTTTAAAAACAATCCCAGAATCCACCGAAGGGAGAAGCTCAGCAGGTTGTGTTAAGAAGAACTTCCCTGCTTCGATCCAATCCTTCAAAGTTTTTGCGACCTCTCTGGCCTTCAAATAACTTGAAAGACCAGACGTTGGAATCTCTTTACCCTGGACCGTAATCCTGCCGCTCTTGAGTTGCTTATAATTCACCTCGGCGATGCTTCCGGGAATGGATTGAGGATAGGACTCACTGTAGTCCACGACCTGAGCGAAGATCTCTTCATCCCGAACCGCAGTAAATCGAAGCATCTCCTCATCCAAAATGGGAATGGGAACTCCGATACCAACAGTAAGGGTTACCCCATACCCCGTATAAGACGTCCCCCGAAGCCATTTTGGACTCATCATCTTGAGATCTCCTGTGACACAGAGATTTCCTGCCGGCATTTTAGGAACTCCTCCATCTGTCCTTTTCACTCCTGGGTTATGCTGGGTTCCACTTCCCACGACATACCCTATGCCTCCCCCAAGGAAGATTCGAGTTCCGATCCCTATCGTTTTGTAATAGGGATCATTGAGCAGAGGGCTCAACTGCCCTGCACTGCAGTAATTCGCATTGCCCATTTTAGGTTGAAGAACCCCCATATAGGTATAGATAACTTTTTCCGAGAGATTGACAGCCACGTTGTAGTTCTGATAGGCATTTCGGATGTTTAAAAGAATGGCTTCATTCATCTCTTTCAGGGAGATATAAGTCTCCAGTGTCTTTTTGGGGTAGCAATCTGTCCCATAAGCGGTTGCCGATAATTTCACATCTTTCCCGGCCACCAGTTCTTCAAGCACATAGGCTTCTCCATAAGCAAACTTTCCCGGGAAGATTTTATTCCTGGGGTCATCATCTGGCATGGCCGTTGCTCCCAAGAAAAAATCTACCGCAGCAAAACCCGTATAAACCGGGACATCGTTGAGAGTCGTCTTTCCACCCCCCAATTTGATCCGGGGTTTTGAGTGTCCCACATTGAAATAAGCCCCTGAAGAACACATGGGGCCGAAGGTCCCAGTGGTAACAACATCCACCTCCTGAGCGGCCTTCTTCAATCCCTTTTCAGCAGCATAATCAATAATCTCCTCAGCAGTGAATACAACCGCCTTCCCTTTCTTAATCTTCTCATTTATTTCCTCAATGGTTTTAGCCATGTTCTTCCTCCCTGTTCCATCTCAGATTGCAGATTTCGAATATTAAATTTTAACTCAAAAGTTTTCATTCTTAACTCATAATTCAAATCCATCCCCTTTTTGGGGCCGTCCATGATCCATAACATCAGATCACCCCCGCTTCAATTGCAGATCTCAGATTGCAGATTG
>Ga0154895_1076_pt2 | contig 12499 bp, 9 predicted proteins | sample Rifle2008BG19ft_FD_105867 | JGI IMG/M metagenome (GOLD analysis project Ga0154895, IMG submission 105867) | Deltaproteobacteria bacterium RBG_19FT_COMBO_46_12 | reverse complement strand
ATCGGGCTCCCTCCCCCCAAGGGAAGCGGGGTGTTCCCGATATTGGTAATAGTTACGATCAATTTTCTCTGGGGGTTGAGAAAAAGATCGGTAATAATAAGGTCAGGGAGAGGGTCAAGTTGGGGGGATGGGGGAAGAGGTTGAGTGGTGACGGGTGTTGTATAACTGATAAGAAAGACAGAAAAGGCGAAGATCGCAATCGCCCTTTTAAACATCAAAGAAATTCAGCCTCCTTGAAAACCAAAATAACGCATCAGATATCGAAATGCAAGAGATTTTCCTTTTTGAACCTTGACACCTATTGTTTAAAATTGTATTTTTTGATGGGTTGGGCGGGGCCTTAATGGGGGGAGATGTGTGTCAGTCCCCAAATTCCCAAGAGGCCCCTGGGAAAACTCTTCAACTTTTTAATAGAGACCTCTGATTACACAGATTTTCCAGAGATCTTTTCAGGAGGAAACATGAAGGAATTTATTGATCTCAGAAGCGATACGGTGACTCGTCCTACGCCTGACATGAGAAAGGTTATGGCAGAAGCAGAGGTAGGCGATGATGTCTTTGGGGAAGACTCTACTGTAAATACCCTACAAGAAAGAGTGGCCAACCTTCTCGGAAAAGAGGCTGCCCTCTTCGTTCCCTCCGGCACGATGGCCAATCAGCTGTCCATCAAATCCCATACCCAGCCAGGGGACGAAGTGATCATTGAGTCATCTTCTCATGCCTATAATTTTGAGGGGGGAGCCGGAGCCGCCCTTTCAGGCATCCAATTTAACTGTTTGAAAGGGGTTCGGGGGATTCTTGACGCCTTTCAGATTGAAGAAGCCATCAGACCTGCTGATCACCATTTTCCTGTCACAAAATTGGTCTGTCTTGAAAACACTCACAACCGAGGCGGTGGATCCATCTACCCCCTTGAAAAAATGACAGAGATCTATCGATTGGCCCAATCCAAGGGATTCCTCGTCCACCTGGATGGCGCCAGACTCTGGAACGCTTCTGTCGCTTCGGGGATCAAACCACTCGAATATGCTCAACGGGCGGACTCTGTATCGGTCTGCTTTTCGAAAGGGTTAGGAGCTCCTATCGGCTCTCTCGTTGCAGGCTCTAAACGATTCATCGAATGCGTTCATCGATTTCGAAAAATGTTTGGTGGCGGAATGCGCCAAGTAGGAATCATTGCCGCGGCTGGAATTTACGCTTTAGACCATCACCTCGACCGTTTGAAAGAAGACCACCAAAATGCAAAACGCTTGGCGGTGGGTTTGAAAGAATGCAAGGGGGTCTCCATTGACCCTAAATATGTGGAAACGAATATTGTCATTTTTGATACTACCGACACGGGGATGACAGGATCTCAAGTCGCTGAAGCAATGAAGAAGGAGGGAGTCCTCATCCACGCTTTCGGCAAGACCCAAATTCGTCTGGTCACCCATTTGGATGTGAGCAGTGAGGATATTGAGACAGCCTTGAAATATTTTGTAAAGGTTCTAACCAAAAAAAATTGAAATTTGGTTGGAATGAAGGATGCCATAATTCAATGCACGAATCGATTATTGTTTTTGTGACATGCGGTTCAGAAGAAGAGGCTTTAAAGATCGCCAATGCCCTGGTGGAAGATCATCTGGCGGCTTGCGCGAACCTTGTCTCTCCCATCCGTTCCATCTATCGATGGGAAGGAAAAATTTGGGATGAAAAAGAATGGCTATTGATCATCAAGACACAAAAGCAAAGGTTTGAGGAATTGGAGAAAAAGGTCAGGTCCCTTCATTCCTACACTGTTCCAGAAATCATTGGTATTCCTATCGTAGAAGGTTCTTCATCCACCCTACATTGGCTGGAAGAAATGACCAAATGAATCAATTCGGATTTCGGAATGCGGAATGCGGAATTTAAAACCGAAAGGGTGACAGGCTGATCAGGCCTTTAGCTTGGGTTTCTGAAGATGAAAATCCGTGTTCTGCTCAAATGTGTAGGCGACCCTTAATAGCATCCCTTCATCGAAGTGTTTCCCCATGATCTGTAGCCCGATCGGAAGCCCCTCATGGCTGAATCCACAGGGGATAGAGATTGCAGGAATTCCTGTTAGATTGACAGGAATGGTATGGATATCGGATAAGTACATCTGGAGAGGATCTTCCGTTTTTTCACCGATCCGAAAGGCGGGTGTGGGCGCGGTGGGCGATAGGATGACATCCACCCTCTGAAATGCCTCCTCAAAATCCTTTCTCATCAAGGTTCTCACCTGTGAGGCCTTTCGGTAGTAGGCCTCATAATATCCGGCGGACAGGACATAAGTTCCAAGGATGATTCTCCGCTTTACTTCCTTTCCAAATCCTTTTGCTCGGGTTTGGGTATACATCTCCATCAGATCTCGATACCCTTTGGAACGGAGGCCGTACTTCACTCCATCATATCGAGCCAGATTGGAACTGGCTTCAGCGGTCGCAAGGATGTAATAGATGGCCACTGCATATTCGGTATGGGGCAAGGAAATATTTTGAATTTCTGCTCCCCATTTTCTAAAAAAATCAACTGCTTCTTTAATGGACCGTTGGACCTCTGAATCCATCCCCTCCATAAGATATTCATCCGGAATCCCGATACGAACCCCTTTGACGTCTTTTTTCAACGATTGTTTATAATCCGGAACGGGCACATTGACAGAAGTTGAATCATGAGGATCATAACCACTGATCGCATTCATCAGAATAGCGCTGTCCTCCACATCTTTTGTGATCGGACCGATTTGATCCAGAGAGGAGGCAAAGGCCACTAGTCCATATCTGGATACTCTGCCATAAGTGGGTTTCAATCCGACCACTCCGCAACAGGCGGCTGGTTGCCGAATTGAGCCTCCTGTATCCGTCCCCAGAGCGGCGATACATTCGTCTGCCGCAACCGCCGCTGCCGACCCACCACTGGATCCTCCTGGAATCCGTTCAAGATCCCAGGGATTACGAGTAACTTGAAATCCTGAGTTTTCTGTGGAGGACCCCATGGCAAACTCGTCCATGTTGAGTTTCCCCAAAAATACAGCCTCTCTCTCCTTAAGTTTTTTAATCACTGTCCCATCGTAAAAAGGGATATAGTTTTCTAAAATCTTAGACGCACAGGTTGTCCGAATCCCTTTGGTGCAAAGGATATCTTTCAGACCGATGGGGACCCCTGCCAGGTCTCCAATTTCTTCTCCTTTAGCAATCTTGCGATCTACATGATCGGCCTGACGAAGGGCCTCTTCCTCTGTCAACAGGAGATAGGCCTTGACTTTCCCCTCCATCTCATGAATCCGACGGTAAAGGGATTCCGTAGCTTCTTTTGAAGTCACCTTTTTCTTAACTAAAAGGTCATGCAACTGGTGAATGGTCAATGAGTGTAAATCCATATTTAATCTGCCACTGGAATGTTGGAATGATGGAACATTGGAATAATGGGTTAAGAAAAAGTCTTGCAAATTCTCTGTGTTTGTTTGATTTGACCCATCATTCCATTATTCCACTATTCCATTCTTGTCGTTTTATTCGATGATCTTCGGTACTTTAAAATGGCCATCCTCTTCATCGGGAGCAATCGCCAGCGCCTCTTTTTGTGGGAAAGAAGGCTTTACCTCATCTTCTTTAAAAACATTAGAGATGGGAATAGCGTGAGAAGTGGGTTCTACTCCGGTCGTATCGAGTTTGTTCAATTGTTCCATATAGTTGAGTATTTGTTCCAATTGGTCCCCGAAAGTGACCTTTTCCTCTTCAGTCAACTCCAGGCGAGCCAGCCTTGCTACTTTTTCAATATCCATTTTCATCCGTTTGACCCCTCAACGCATCTAATCCATTACATCCCGTATATGAAGGAAGAATCATTTCAATCCTGAAGAACAAAATCTTAAAGAATTAAGGGGATACAAATTTAGGGATTTTGGAATAAAATTCCTAAATTCTTCAATTCCTCAATCAAGGCGTCAATCGTTTCTATTCCAACATCTCTTTAATTTTATTCAGGCTCTCTTCTAACTTCTCACGTTGGCTATGAAACTCCAAGGCTTTCTCTTTTACTTCCTGAACAACCAATGGAGGGGCTTTAGAAAGGAATTGTTCATTTGAGAGCTTCTTCATGACGAAGACACTCTCCTTCTCAATTTTCGATATTTCCTTCTGAAGCCTTTTCGCTTCTTCTTCCATGCGCGATCGATCCATCGGGACGAATATTTCAACATCCCGGACAACAGCAAAAGCGCTGTAGAGAGGCTTCTCGAAATCCCTACCGAAATGAAACTCTTTGACCCAAGCAAGGAGTTGAATGAACGGTTGATTCTCCCGTAGCCGCTCCTCCACTTCTCCATTCTTGGTTCGGAAAAGGGCCATGATGGGCTCTCCTGGAGGAAGGTTCATCTCTCCACGAATATTCCGGAGGGCATTGACCACATCAACGACCAGTGCCATCTGGTCCGCCACCGTTTCATCATCGTACCGTTCGTCAGGTTTTGGAAATTCAGCAATCATAATGGATTTATTTTCTTTTCGTTTCGGAAGTTGTTGCCAGATCTCTTCCGTGATAAATGGCATGAAGGGATGAAGCAATTTAAGAATGGCATCGAGGACTTCCAAAAGCGTTCGCTGGGTGAGGGTCTTTCCCTTCTTTTCCCCTTCCTGATAGAGGGTGAGTTTCGCCAGCTCCAGGTACCAGTCACAGAATTCATGCCAAATGAATTGGTAAAGGGCATACGCGGCCTCATTGAATTTATACTCTTCCAATGCCTTCTGGACATCCCGTATCGTCTGGTTCAATCTTCCCCGGATCCACCGATCTGGAAGGTTGAACTCTCGTGGGGTGACCTCTTGGGTCATTTCATCGATATTGAATTTCTCAAGATTTATCAGGGCAAACCGAGAGGCATTCCAGATTTTATTAGCAAAGTGGCGGTAACCTTCTGTTCTGGATTCCGAAAGTTTTAAATCACTTCCAGGCATGGTCAATGCGGCGAGGGTGAAACGGAGGGCATCCGCACCAAAACGGTCGATGAGGTCAAGGGGGTCTACCACATTCCCTCGGGTCTTCGAATATTTTTCACCTTTCTCATCCCTCACCAGACCATGAATATAAACATCCCTGAAGGGAACATCGCCCATAAACTTCAAGCCCATCATCATCATCCTGGCCACCCAGAAGAAGAGGATATCGAAGCCGGTGACCAGGACAGATGTGGGGTAGAATCGTTTCAATTCCTTTGTCTCTTTTGGCCATCCCATGGTAGAGAAAGGCCATAGGGCAGAACTAAACCAGGTATCTAAGACATCTGTTTCAGGGGTCAAGAGGCCAGAACCGCATTTTGGACAGGAAGCCGGTGTTTCCTTAGATACAACCACCTCTCCGCATTGCCCGCAGTACCAGGCAGGGATGCGATGACCCCACCAGATTTGTCGGGAAATGCACCAATCCTTGATATTCTCCATCCATTCAAAATAGGTCTTCTCCCACACGACTGGGATGATTCGGGTGCGGCCGTCTCGAACGGACTCGATGGCTGTTTTGGCCAAGGGCTTGGCTTTGACAAACCACTGCAGGGAAAGGTTAGGCTCAACGATGGTTTTACAGCGGTAACAATGGCCCACCATATGGCGGTAATCCTCGACCTTTATCAGCACCCCATCCCGTTCAAAATCTTCAACGACCTGATTTCGACACTCAAAACGATCCAACCCTTGGTAAGGGCCTGCGTTTTCGTTCATCCGACCCGCTTCATCGATCACCTTGATCTGTTCAAGACGGTGATTCAATCCTATTTCAAAATCATTAAAATCGTGGGCAGGGGTGATCTTTAGACAACCTGTTCCGAATTCGATATCCACATAGCGGTCTGCAATAACAGGAATCTCCCGATGAATGACAGGAAGAATGATTTTCTCTCCAATCACAGATTGGTAGCGTCCATCTTCAGGGTTAACGGCCACCGCGGTGTCCCCGAACATCGTCTCCGGTCGAGTCGTCGCTACAATGACGGAACGATCGCACCCCTTGAAGGGATATTTCAAGTGGTACAGTTTCCCCAAGACTTCCTGATGTTCCACTTCAAGATCGGACAATGCGGTTTGACATCGGGGGCACCAATTGATGATATAATGGCTGCGGTAAATCAGACCTTCCTGGTAAAGACGGATGAACACTTCTTTCACCGCTTCAGAGAGGCCTTCATCCATCGTAAACCGTTCACGGCTCCAATCACAAGAAGCTCCCAGTTTTTTCAACTGGCTGATGATGGTTCCTCCGGATTGTTCTTTCCACTTCCAAACCCTCTCGATAAACTTTTCTCTTCCGAGGGTGTGTCGACTAACGCCATTCTCTGAAAGCTGTTTTTCTACGACGTTCTGAGTTGCAATGCCTGCATGGTCCGTCCCTGGCATCCAAAGGGCATTGTAGCCCTTCATTCTTTTAAATCGAACCAGAATGTCTTGGAGGGTGTTGTTCAGTGCGTGTCCAATATGAAGGACGCCGGTTACATTTGGGGGGGGAATGACGATAGAATAGGCTTTCTGATCTGAATTTTCATCGGCCCTGAAATAACCAAGTTTCTCCCAATGGCGATACCACTTTTCCTCCACCAGGTGGGGGTCATAAGATTTGTCCAACATTTTTGAGGCCATGAATGCACCTTTTATCCTCCTGAACAGGCTGCCGAAAGAAATCCTTTTTCAAAAACGTATTAATCCTTTTCTCCCTTCTGAAGCCGTTGAATTTCCTCTTGAATTGCCTTCTCCGCCAACTCCGGAACAACTTCCCTCACCATCTTCTCAATGCGCTCGATGGTCAGTCCGACAACCTTCTTGGTCATCTCGGGGACGAGTTTTTTGACGATCTCTTCCATCATTACCTGAACCTTTTGAGAGATGACCTCTTGCATCTGTTTATTTACGGTCCTCATCAGAGGACGAACTTCTTCCGCTACCAATGGGGGGAGTTCGATCTCTTCTCCTTCCTCCCTTCTTATCTCTTCGGCCCTGACTTCCTTCGGCTCCTCCATGGCCCCGATTTCTTCCTCTTCTAAAATCTCTTCCAACAATTCATCAGGGAATTCCTCTTCCGAAAGTTCCTTCAGCTCCTCTTCTTCTACAGATTCCTCACCGGAGAGGATTTCTTCTGAAATTTCTATCTCGGGCTCTTCCATAAAAAAGGGCTCGAGTTTTTTTTCAGAAAGATCCGATTTCACTTCTCTTTGAAGGGCTGCTTCGAATTCCTTCAGGTTAAAAGGTTTTTCTTCAAGGTCCTTGATTTCAATTACCTCTTCCTCAACAGCCGCTGCTTCGCTTTGAGAGGGCCATTCTTTTTCTAAAGAGGGCTTGAGTTGTTCCACTTTTTCGAGAATCTCCTCCAATTCAATCTTCCGAAAAAGTTCCTCTTCAGGCGCGGCTTCTTTTGGAGCGCCTTCCTTTTCCAATTCGAGACCTATTTCTCCCGTCTCCTCCACGAGATCCAGCCCCCTCTCTTTTTCCACTGGTGTTTCATCAAGCTCAAGCTTTTCCCAGGACTCCAGCGGAGTGATTTCTCCAAGGGGCTCTTCTTTTTCTGTTTTTTCTACCGTGAAAAAATCATGGATGCTCATTTTCGTTTCGGGCTCTTCTACGACATCTATCAATTCGATGACCTCTTCTTCCTCCTCTTCTATATCACCCAACAAAAACTCTTCCATCTTCCCTTCTTTCTTCCCAAATGCTGTTTCCATCAGTTGGTCCACCAAATTAAGAACATCATCTTCATCGAGAGGTTTGGAGATCACTCCCTCTGCCCGCGCATGCTGACGATCCTTTTCTGAGATCTCAGTAAAAATATCAGAGATGAGAAGGAACGGGATGTGCTTCAGCTTCGGATCCTCCTTGAGGACTCTGCATAACTCCAAACCGCCCATTTTATGAAGCCCTGTTTCCGAGGCAATGATCATATCCGGTTTGGACAGTTTTATCCGGAGAAGGGCATCTTCCCCACTTTCAGAAAAGATGAGGTGATAATCAGTGGTTTCAAAAATCTTTTGAAACTCTTCCTGATCGGCCTTATCCGCATCAGCGATTAGAATTTCATTTGCCATTCTCCGGTCTCCTTTGGTGATGGAAAAAAACTGATCATCCCTTTGTAATTCGTATTTTTTTATCACAAGGAATTAGTAATGTCAAGAAAATCAAAGTATTTTTCGCGTAATCCGTCCATGACGGTCGGAGATTCTATTCACGGATCGGGGGGCGTCTCTCCGGAGAAAACGTGAAGCGGAACCTTTACCCCTCCTTCTAATGGTCCGCTTTTCAAGGTTTCGGAGCGGAGATCACTTCGACTCCATCAGATCCATAACTTCTGAGGAACTCCCATTTCGTTTGTCTTAACGTTTCTCTACTGCGAATGAAGAGGGCCGTTTTTCATGTGAATGGAGGATGATTTTCCGTCCCTCTCTTCACACAACAACCCATGGAAGGGGAAGGAAAAGTTTTTCATAAAGGCTGAAGGCATAACGGTCTGTCATGCCAGCTAAAAAATCACATACACATCGATCCAAGGGGTCATCAAGCGACTCCATTTTGGACAGTGACAAAAAATAATCTGGATGGCCAACCAGATATTCATAAAGCTCTCTCAAAATCTTTGTCGCTTTATGGAAATCGGTATGAACGGCCTCGCTCTCGTAGACGCGCTCCCAGAGAAATTCCCGGAGGTCCCACATCGCAGAAAGAATCTTTTTTGAAATAGAAAGTCTTCCTCCACCCGCTCGGAGAGTTTCTTGGATCATATCATTAACCATGGTATTAATTCGTTTTGAATGGGTATCGCCCAACCCTCTCAGACAATCACCGGGGATGTCCTCTTGGGAAATCACCCCTCCCCGAATCGCATCATCGATGTCATGGTTGATGTAGGCAATGATGTCCGCAATCCGAACCACCTGGCCCTCTAACGTAAAAGCCATCGCCTCGAGATCCTCACAAAGGATTTCCCCCTTCCCCTTGGTGTGTTTTAAGATGCCATCCCTGACTTCAATCGTGAGATTTAATCCCTTTCCATCCTTCTCCAACCGATCAACGACTCGGAGGCTTTGATCGGCATGGTTAAAGCCTCCTGAAACGATTTCATTGAGGGTGTCTTCCCCCGCATGACCAAAGGGGGTATGTCCTAAATCGTGTCCCAAGGAGATGGCTTCTGTTAAATCCTCATTGAGGCGAAGGGCTTTGGCAATGGTCCGAGCGATTTGAGAAACTTCAAGGGTATGGGTCAATCGGGTCCGGTAATGATCACCCATGGGAATGAGGAAGACTTGGGTTTTATGTTTCAATCTCCTAAACGACTTGGAATGAACGATCCGGTCTCGGTCGTGTTGGAAAGCTGGCCGAAGCGGGCATTCTTCCTCAACGATTTGACGGCCTCTGGTTTTTGAACTCAACGTTGCAAAAGGAGAGAGAATCTTTTTTTCCCGCTCCTCTATTTCCTCCCTGATTGTCTTTGACAATTGACAAGCCTCCATGGAATCGAATATGCTGTGAAGAGTTCAACTTATCATAAAATAAAGCCTTTATCAAACTGAACATAAATGGACTTAAATCAAGTGAGAGAAAAAATCCGTCAGGATCCGATTCTCTCCAAATTGGCGAAAGTGGCGAGTGAGAAGGAGATCCCCCTTTTTTTAGTGGGGGGTTATCTCCGAGATTTATTCATTGGATCACTGGGAAGGGACTATGACTTCACCTTGTCCAAGGAAGCCTCTTTTTTCATCCCTGCCATTGAAGAAACCCTTCACCTGCACTTTTTTAAAGTGGGGAAGGAGGAAATGAACACGACCACTTATCGAACCATAAAAGAGGAAATGTCCATGGATCTCACTTTTTTACAGGGGGACACGATTGAAGACGACCTTTTAAGAAGAGACTTCACCATCAATGCCATGGCTTTTTCTCTCCTGAAGGATACTTTCCACGGGGTAGAAGGAAGTTTGAAGGATATTCAAAAAAAGTGCATCCGAACCGTCTCAAACCATTCCATCGATCAAGACCCATTAAGGATGTTACGGGCGATTCGTTACCAGTGCACCCTTGATGGTTTTGACCTGGAGGAGGGATTGAAAGAGGAAATGGTATTTAAAAAAGAAAAAATCCTCAGCATCCCCGGGGAACGAATAAAAGCTGAATTAGATCAAATCCTTCTCTCCTCTTGTCCTTCTATTGGAATGAAATCCCTTTTCGAATCTGAATTAATCCTCGTTCTTTTTACGGAGCTGAAGGGTTTGAAAAATCTTGGCCAAAATGAACACCACCATCTGGATGTCCTGTCCCATATCCTCCTTATGACTGAAAAAATATCATGGGCCTGTGAATGGGCGGTTCAGAACCATCAAGAGATTTCCCTCACTCAAGAAGACCGACTCTCTTTATACTATGCCACCCTCTTCCATGACATGGGCAAACAAGATACTTATTCAAAAGACGAAAAAGGAAAAATCCATTTCTATGACCACGAAACTTTTTCCATTCAAGCGGCAGAAAAAATCATGGAAAGACTCCGCTTCTCCAATCTGATGAAAATTAAAGTTCTCCGCCTCATCAAGAATCACATGAGAATTCTCAACCTATCCTGGGAGACAAAAGAGACCGCCCTCAAACGCTTGGTCAATCAAATGGGAGATGAAACCCCTTTACTCGTCCTTCACACTCTTGCAGATAAGGAGGCGAGCCGAGGAATCTTATCCATCCAGATTGATGAGGTGGTGGAAAATAACTGTCTTCGGATATTGAAACTATTTAATGAACAAGACATTGCCCATCCCCCTCCTTTCATCACCGGATACGATGTGATGGCATTAGGATATTCTCCTGGACCGAGAGTAGGACAAATTCTTGACGTGATTCGACAGAAACAGGTGGAAGGCGAGATTAAAAATAGAGGAGAGGCCTTAAGGATATTAAGAGAGAAATTCGAAATTAAAGGTTCCGCTTTTCAAGGTTTTGGAGGGGAGACCACCCCGATCCGTGAATAGAATCTCTGACTGTCACTGAGGGATTACAATGGGTGAAAAAATCTTGTTAATTATCTAAGTAGATTTATTAAAATATTTCCGGGGTAATATTTATAAAACAGAACCTTTCAACCGAGGGGGAAGCCGATGGCAAAAAAACTAAAGAACTTTTATGTGAATAAATTAAAACCGAGATGGAAGAAGATTGTAATCGGTCTGATCATTTTCTTCGCTGCCTTTACCCTTTTTGGATTTTTTGCATTTCCTCCGATTTTAAAATCTATTTTGACCAAGCAACTTTCTCAGGCTCTCCATCGTGAGGTGACGATCCAACAGATCAAGATCAACCCCTACGCCCTTTCAGCGGCAGTGAGGGGCCTCTCGGTAAAGGACCGGGGAAGTTCAGAAACCTTCGTATCCTGTGAGGAGATCTTCCTGAATCTTCAGAGTCTCTCTGCTCTTAGATTGGCTCTCATTCTAAAGGAAATTCGGTTGACGAAGCCTTTTATTAAGGTCACCCAGCATCCGGACATGTCTTATAATTTTTCTGATTTGGTTGAAAAGAAAGAAGAACAACCCCCAAAGAAAGAAAAGTCAAAACCTTTAAAATTTTCATTGAATAACATCCGCATAGAAAGCGGAAGCATCGATTTCATCGACGAGCCTCATAAGACAAAGCACACGGTCAGAGAATTAAATATTGGCATCCCTTTTCTATCGAATATTCCTGCTTATATTCAAACATATGTCCAGCCCGCATTTTCAGCTAAGATTAATGACACTCCCTATTCTATCCAGGGTCAAACAAAACCTTTTCACAATAGTCTCGAAACCTCTTTTGACATCAATATTCAAGATCTTAACATTCCCTATTACATGGCCTATATCCCAACAAAAATGAATATGAAGATACAATCCGCCTACCTGGACACCCAAGCGAAAATTTCGTTTCTTCAATCTAAAGACAAGAAACCTTCCGTGACCGTTACTGGAAATATTTCCTTTAAAAAAATAGTCGTGGAGGATGGGCAGAATAAGCCTTTATTAAAGCTCCCTTTGTTCGACATCTCCATTGCCCCATCCGAACCGCTCGTAAAAATTATCCATCTATCAAAAGTATCCATCCAGTCACCTGAATTGGAGATCAGGCGTGACGCTCAAGGGAAGCTCAATGTGAACTCTCTCTTTCCTGAGACAAAAGAGGCAGCCCCTGCGCCTCAAAAAGAAGAGCCATCAGCGCCCTTATCCATGGACATCGATGAAGTGGAGCTCACCGGTGGAAAAATCTCTTTTTCGGATCTCTCCGGAAGCAAACCCTTCAAGACGGTCTTAAATCCAATAGAGCTGAAAGTGGACCATTTCAGTAACAGCAAAGACAAAAAAACAGCCTACGTTTTATCTGTCCGAAGCGAAGCGAAAGAAACCATTAAGGTGGAGGGTGGTTTTTCCATGGATCCTCTCGGGGCGGAAGGGACATTGGAGATCAAATCCGTTCCGTTAAAAAAATATGGACCTTACTATCAGGATAAC
>Ga0154895_1181_pt4 | contig 12769 bp, 11 predicted proteins | sample Rifle2008BG19ft_FD_105867 | JGI IMG/M metagenome (GOLD analysis project Ga0154895, IMG submission 105867) | Deltaproteobacteria bacterium RBG_19FT_COMBO_46_12 | reverse complement strand
ATTTTCGTTTCCTTGTTGCAAGCTTTCATCTTTGCTATCTTGGCGTCAATTTATATTAGTCTCGCAGTTCACCCAGAACATTAAAATTAACCCCCGCCTTCACTCTTCCCCATTGGGGGGGAACCTGCCGGCAGGCAGGGAAGAGGGGTAAGGTCAATTTTAAAGGAGGAGGATAAGAATGGAAGCAACTGGTTTGGCTCAATTGGTTCCTGGTCTCGCAAAATTAGGTGGTGGGTTGAGCATCGGGTTGGGAGCCCTTGGAACAGGAATCGGCATGGGTATTTTAGTCGGGAAGGCCATCGAAGGAATGGCCCGCCAACCTGAATCTGCAGGACTGCTTCGTACCACCATGTTTATCGGAGTGGCGTTTGTCGAAGCATTAGCCCTTTATGCGCTGGTCATCACTTTTCTGTTGATTTTCTAAACATCTCTTTACTCAGCGATCTTAAAAGTGAGAGACATTGGGCTTGTACTCTAAAACATGAAATGACACCGCCAACCCTGTCTTCTCTGTCTACCCCCGGGCAGACAACAGGCAGGGATTCAGTGAACAGAGAGGGAGTGAAACATGTTTAAAGCAGAACCCGGATTGATTATTTGGACCATTATTTCTTTCTTTCTCCTTGTCGGCCTTTTATGGAAGGTGGCCTATCCCCAGATCCTGAAAGGGATGAAGAAGAGAGAGGAAACGATTAGGCAACAACTTGAAGACGCCCAAAAGACGAAAAAGGAAGCTGAGGACCTCTTAGAGAATTACAAACGCCAGCTCGCTGAGGTGCGTTCCGAAGCCCAGAAGATCATCATTGAAGGAAAGTCATTGGGCGAGAACATGCGTAAGGAGATCGTCCAGAAAGCCCAGGCGGAATCCAACCAGATTGTCAAAAGGGCCCAGGAAGAAATAGAACTCCAAAAACAGAAGGCCATCCTCGAGCTTCAGGAGAAGATCGCCGATCTTTCCATCATGGCGGCAACGAAGATCATCAACAAATCTCTCAATACGGAAGACAACCGTCGTCTGGTGGAGGAATATGTCTCTAAGGTAGGTGAATTCTATGGCAAGTGATCCATTGATAAAATCCTATGCCGAAGCCCTTTTTCAGGTTGCCCGTGCTGAGGAGATGCTTGATCGGGTGGAGGAGGAATTAACCCGACTGAACAAATCCTTGGATTCGAATGCTGAGCTGAGGGAGTTCTTGAGCACTCCCCAGATTTCTTCCGACGGGAAGAAAAGCGCTCTCTTTCAGATTTTCGGTGGGAAGATCTCCCCAATCACCCTTCACTGGATGAACATGGTGGTTGATCAAGGAAGACAGAGGAGGTTACCGACCATCATTGAGGCTTTTTTCACCTTAGCTCAAGATGCCCGCGATAAGATCACCGCAGAAGTGATCACCTCCATTCCTCTTCCAGAGGATCTGGTTCAGCGCCTTGAACAGGAACTCTCCAAAGTGACTAAAAAACGAGTCTTCCTCAAACCCATAATCGATGATTCGATCTTGGGCGGGGTGATCGTTAAGATCGAGAATAAGGTAATCGATGGAAGTGTTAAACATCGACTCGAAGAGATTAAGAATGAAATGATCAAAACTGCATAACCAAAAGAGGAGTGCAAACCGTGGAACTGAAGATTAATCCAGAAGAAATATCAAACATCCTGAAACGACATATCGAACAATATCAGGTCAAGGTGGAAATGGAGGAGGTGGGCGAGATCATCGAGGCCGGCGACGGGATTGCAAGGATCAAAGGTCTTCCCAGTTGTATGTCGGCTGAGATGCTCGAATTTCCAGAAGGGATCTATGGGATGGCCCTCAACCTCGAAGAGGATCAGATCGGAGCCATGATTCTTGGCGATATTGCCCATATCGAACAGGGAGATCCGGTCAGACGGACTGGCAAGGTGCTCTCTGTACCAGTAGGGGATGCTTTAGTCGGAAGAATTGTCAATGCCGTGGGTCAGCCCATTGATGGAAAAGGTCCCATTCATACCGATAAGGTCCGACTGATTGAAGGTGTCGCTCCCAATGTAATCGAAAGACAGCCCGTCAAGGAACCCCTTCAGACAGGATTGAAATGTATTGATTCCATGATTCCTATTGGAAGAGGTCAACGAGAGTTGATCATCGGTGACCGCCAGACCGGAAAAACAGCCATTGCCGTGGATACAATCCTCAATCAAAAGGGAGGCGATGTCTTCTGTATCTACGTCGCCATCGGGCAGAAGCAATCCACCGTGGCAGCCGTTGTCAACACCTTACAGGAGTATGGGGCCATGGAGTATACGATAGTAGTCGCAGCGACGGCCAGCGACCCCGCCCCCATGCAATATGTGGCTCCTTATGCAGGCTGTGCTATGGGTGAAGAGTTCAGGGATACCCGCCGCCATGCCCTGATTATCTATGACGACCTCTGGAAGCATGCCGTGGCATATCGGCAGGTCTCGCTCTTACTCAGAAGACCACCTGGACGAGAAGCTTTTCCAGGCGACATTTTCAACCTCCATTCCAGGCTTCTGGAACGGGCTGCCAAACTGAGTGACGAGAAGGGAGGAGGATCTCTCACAGCGTTGCCCATTGTGGAGACACAGGCAGGTGATTATTCGGCTTATATCCCTACCAATGTCATTTCGATTACAGATGGTCAAATCTATCTTGAGACGGACCTTTTCTATGCTGGAGTCCGACCTGCGGTTTCAGTGGGTCTCTCTGTTTCCCGTGTGGGTGGAAATGCCCAGATCAAAGCCATGAAAAAAGTAGCTGGGATGCTCAGGCTCGACCTGGCCCAGTATCGAGAACTCGTCACCTTCGCCAAATTTGGCTCTGAATTGGACAAGGCAACTCAATCTCAGATCACCCGTGGAGAACGTCTCGTGGAGGTCTTAAAACAACCGCAATACGTTCCGATGCCGGTCGAAGATCAGATCATGATCATCTTTGCGGGAGAGAACGGCTATCTCGATGACCTTCCTATCGATAGGATAAAAGATTTCGAGGCAGGGTTCTATCCCTTTATAAGAGAGAAATACCCACAGATTCCTCAAGGGATTCGGCAGAAGAAGGAACTCCCGGAGGAACTTTCAAAACTGCTCCATCAAGCAGCTCAAGAGTATAAAAAGAACTTTGTAGCAACATAAGAGCTGGAATAATGGAATAATGGAATGATGATTGAAATTTGTTTCTGAAGAAACCCATTATTCCAGTATTCCAACATTCCATTCTTCCATTGGGGTTTTAAAGAGATGCTCGGAACGAAAGAAATCAAGCGAAGAATTCGAAGTGTAATTAGCATTCAACAGATCACTCGTGCCATGCAGATGATCGCTGTCTCCCGCCACAAACGAGCCGAAGATCGACTACGTTCTGCAAGACCCTACGCTCAGAAGATCCGAGAATTTATGGAAACCCTGGCCCCCTCTCTTTCTTCAATCCGCCATCCCTTACTTGTCAAGCGCGAGGTCCATAAGATTGGTCTCGTCCTGATCACTGCAGATAAAGGGCTCTGTGGCGGCTATAATGCAAATGTCATCAATCATTCCCACAAATTTCTTGATCAATTTTCTGATAAAGAACTTCACCTTATCCTCGTCGGAAGAAAAGGGTATGACTTTTACAGAAGGAAAAAACATCTCATTGACCACACCATTCTCCAAATCTCAAAGGACATCACCCTCCAGGAGGTAAAGGAGATTTCCGGAGTCGTCATCAAAGGTTTTGAGGAGGGACGCTACGATGAGGTGGACTTGATCTACACCCGCTATCATTCTGCCATGAATACACGGCCTACAACAATGAAGTTATTGCCCCTTGAGAAATCAGAGGTTCTTAAAACAGGAAGTGGCATTAAAGGAGAACCCCTTTTTGAACCCGACCCGGAAGAGATCATGTCTCTTCTGCTTCCAAAATATCTCGAGGCCCAGATTTACAATGGTCTGGTCGAGTCCGTCGCTAGCGAGCAGGGTGCCCGGATGGTCTCGATGAAGTCGGCCACAGAGAATGCCGAAGAGATGATTTCTTTTCTCTCCTTGAGTTACAACAAGGCCCGACAGGCTTCGATTACAAAGGAACTCTTAGAGGTCACCACCGGTGCAGAAGCTCTCCGGTATGCCAAAGGAAAAAGGTAAAATAGTATGTCGTTTATGGGTTACGAAGCTCGTATCGTTCATCGTTTGTCTTAGATAGCAAGGTTAAAAGGGTTGCGGTTAAATAAATAGAAATGAATAACGTTACCTTTCAACGAAACGGGCATCGTCACCCTAACCTTTAAACGACTGACATTTATTAAAACAGGGAGGTAGGACATTGAAAGTTGGAAAAGTTCTCAGGGTCATCGGTCCAGTAGTAGATGTGGAATTCTTCGCTGAAGAATTACCTGCCTTATACAATGCGATTCGAATTAATAGACCGGATGGGACGAAATTGATTGTCGAAGTGTCCCAATATCTCGGTGAGAACGTGGTGCGTTGTGTGGCAATGTCCACAACCGATGGATTGGTCCGTGGAATGGATGCAGTGGATACCGAAGAATCAATCACCATGCCCGTAGGAAGAGAAACGCTGGGAAGGATCTTCAATCTCCTGGGAGAGACCATTGATAAATTAGGCGACTGCCCGGCAAAAAAACGATATCCCATCCACCGTCCCCCGCCACCGTTTGAGGAACAGGTCCCTTCGAATCAGGTCTTTGAAACAGGTCTCAAGGTCATTGACCTCCTTGAACCCTATGCTAAAGGTGGAAAGGTCGGCCTCTTCGGTGGTGCAGGTGTGGGAAAGACTGTTTTGATCATGGAACTAATTCGAAACATTGCCACTGAACACGGAGGGTTCTCTGTTTTTGGCGGTGTGGGTGAAAGAACAAGGGAAGGAAATGACCTCTGGCTCGAGATGAAGGCATCTGGTGTTATTGAAAAGACCGTTCTCGTTTTTGGTCAGATGAACGAACCACCCGGAGCAAGATTGAGAATTGGTCTTTCCGCCCTCACCCAGGCAGAATATTTCCGGGATGAAGAAGGCCAGGACGTGCTTCTTTTTATCGATAATATATTTCGTTTTGTCCAGGCAGGTTCTGAAGTTTCCGCTCTTCTTGGCCGAATGCCCTCCGCCGTGGGATACCAGCCTACGCTTTCCTCAGAGATGGGTGAACTTCAGGAACGGATTACTTCAACCAAAAGAGGCTCGATCACATCCGTTCAGGCCATCTATGTTCCTGCAGATGACCTCACTGACCCGGCACCAGCCACTACCTTCTCCCATCTGGACGCAACAACAGTGTTATCAAGGCAACTGGCCGAACTGGGAATTTATCCGGCTGTCGATCCTTTGGATTCCACATCAAGAATTCTTGATCCTCGAATCGTAGGTGAAGAACATTATCGTGTCGCCCGTGGGGTCCAACAGGTTTTACAACGCTATAAAGAACTTCAGGATATCATCGCCATCCTTGGAATGGAGGAACTTTCTGAAGAGGACAAACTGATCGTTGCCAGGGCAAGAAGGATGCAGAGATTCCTCTCCCAACCCTTCTTTGTGGCCGAGCAGTTCACCGGCTCTACGGGAAGGTATGTTCCATTATCTGAAACGATCCGTGGATTCAATGAAATCCTTGAAGGAAAACACGACGAACTCCCTGAGCAAGCTTTTTATATGGTTGGGAATATTGATGAGGTGGCCGAAAAGGCAAAACGATTAGGCGAAGAAACGCATTAAATAAATGGCAAAGGAAATTAAAATGGAATATTGGAATACTGGAATAGTGGGGTATACAGCTTGTTTTCCCATTATTCCAACGTTCCAACGTTCCAACATTCCATGGTACTTAAAATATGGAACAGCAATCTTTCACTCTTGACATTGTAACCCTGAAAAAAGTCGCCTTCAGCGAGGAGATCAAGTCTGTGAGTGCTCCGGGGACAGAGGGTTATTTCAGCATCTTGATCAATCATACTCCTTTTGTATCGAGCCTTAAAGCAGGAATCATAAAGGTTACCCGTCCCAATGGAGAGACTTTAACACTCTCCGCCAGTGGTGGTTTTCTCATGACCGATGGGAAAAAAGTCATCCTACTGGCCGATGCGGTGGAACGTCCCGAAGAAATCGATATTGCACGGGCTCAGGCCGCCAAAGAGAGAGCAGAAAAGCGATTGACTGAAAAAACTCCCGATATTGATGTCGACCGGGCAAGATTGGCCTTGCTCCGAGCCCTCAACCGCCTTAAGGTGGCCGAATTCACTAAGATGAGGCAAATATAGATTCCTAATCTGTTTCTCATTTCTTCTCAGCCTCAACCTCAGCCTCAACCTCAACCTTAACCTCAACCTAAATATATTGTTTTCCAATTCCTGTTGACTCCTTCATATGGGTTTTATAAACTGGCCTTGTAATAGAGGCTTCCATAACAGCGATTTTAAGCACTTTAGATCACTTTAGTCACTTTAGTTCACTTTTATATCTATGAGCAAGGTCACTCGTCCCACCCTCACAGGCATTTTCCCAAGAAAACGGCTGTTTCAATTACTGGACCGCATGCGAAAGCAGCCGGTCATCTGGGTTTGTGGGCCTGCGGGTTCCGGAAAGACCACCCTCATCAGCAGTTACATTGAAGCACGAAAGATTCCCTGCCTTTGGTACCAGATCGATGAAGCTGATGCAGACCCTGCGACTTTTTTCTTTTACCTGGGTCAAGCGACACAGAGAGCCTCACCTCGAAAACGAAAACCACTCCCTCTCCTTACCCCAGAATATCTTCAAGGTATTCCAATATTTACCCAACGATATTTTGAAAATCTCTCCAATCGCCTGAAGATCCCCTCCGCTCTCATTTTTGATAACTATCAGGAAGTCCCCCCGAATTCATCCCTTCATGAAATAATCCCCAATGGCCTATCCAGAATCCCTGAAGGTATGAATGTTATATTCATTAGTCGAACCGAACCTCCTTCGGCTTTTATTCGCCTGCAGGCCAATAATCTGATGGGTACCCTCGGATGGGACGAGCTCCGTTTGAATCCGGAAGAATCGAGAGCAATCATCAAGTCAAAAACCCGACAAAAGCTAACAAAAGAGACCTTCCAACATTTACATCGCTTAACCGATGGATGGGCCGCCGGGCTGATATTGATGCTTGAGAGCATGAAGAGAGGCATCGAACCTCAAATGCTTGGGAAGCTCACACCGGAGAGAATCATTGACTACTTCGGAAAGGAACTCTTTGATAAAACAGATAAGGGAATTCAGGACTTTTTTCTTAAAACAGCCTTCCTGCCCAAGATGACGGCCAAAATGGCTGAAGCGCTCACAGATCTTCCCTCTGCAAATCGTATTCTTTCCTCTTTAAGCCGAAATAACTACTTCACAGAAAAACGTCTCCTTACAGAGCCTATCTATCAGTACCATCCCCTGTTCAGAGAGTTTTTAATCTCTCGGGCAAAAGAAACTCTTTCACCAGAAACGCTTTCGGTTTTGCTTCACCGGGCAGCTACTCTTCTTGAAGAAGCCGATTACACCGAGGACGCCGTTTCCCTTCTCCGCGGTGTGAGCGACTGGGATGGATTGATTTGTTTAATCACAAAATACGCGCCAATGATGTTGGCCCAGGGGAGAAACTTTCCTCTCGAAGACTGGTTGAACAGCCTCCCCGTGGAAATCCTTGAGAACAACCCGTGGCTTCTTTATTGGATGGGTGCATGCCGTCTGCCCTTCGATCCATTGCTCGCACATTCCTTTTTTGAGAAGGCCTTCGAACAATTCAAAGCTCAAGAGAATCCATCCGGGATATTTTTATCATGGTCGGGTGTTGTTGAATCGATATGGTTTGATCTTTCAGACTTTAAGCAATTTGATAAATGGATCTCGGTGCTTGAGGAACTACTCCATGTTTTTAAGGAATTCCCTTCCAGGGAGATCGAAGCTCGTGTCGCCTACAGTATGTTCACAGCATTGCTCATCAGACAGCCCCAGCATCCTGAAATCGAGGCGTGGTCCGAACGGATGCTCGCTTCGTTAGAATACCATGCAAATGCAGGCGCTAAAATGACCGCCTTGTTCCGACAGGTTCTATATCGAATGTTTATGGGCGATTACGCAAAGTTGGGACTTGTTACTGAATCATTACAAAAGTTAGCTAAATCCCAGGATGTTTGGCCCCTTGCCAGAATAACAACGAAATTTGCAGAGACCATCTTTTATCGCTTTACAGGTTCTCACGAAAGGTGCTTAAACGCGATATCCGACGGCCTGGAAATATCACGAAGAAGCGGTATTCATATGTTAGACAGGATGTTTTTATTCCATGGAACATTGAGCGCTCTGGGCGTCAATGATATTGAGAAGGCTAATGAGTTTCTGAAGAAGCTGGAAAAGTTGCCAACGACCTCTAAGCCGTGGGATACCTCTTTCTATCACATTCTGAAATCCCGTATAGCCCTGTTTCAAGAACACCCGGAAGAAGCCTGCATTCATGCAGAAACGGCTTTAAAAATCAGTATCGATGCGGGATCACCTCTCAGTCTATTCATATGCCATTTAATGAATTCCCATTCAATGCATCAAAAGGGTAAGGACCGGGAATCGGCAGAACACCTTAACCAGGCTTTTCATTTGGCTAATATGATTCAAAGCAAAAATGCTAAATTTTATGTCTTAATAGCTAAGGCCCTTTTTGCCCTGGATCGAGGAGAAGAGGAAGCTTGCTTACTATCGCTCAGAGAAGCCTTGGCTATTGGAAGGGAAGGAAAATATTTCGATACCTACATCGATCAACCTTCATCCATGGCAAGGATCTGCGCCAAAGCCCTCGAAACCGGAATTGAAGTGGAATATGTGCAAGAATTGGTCAAGATACGCAATCTCATTTCAGAAAAACCATCTCTCCATCTACAAAACTGGCCCTGGCTAATAAAGGTATACACCCTGGGGCGTTTTGAAATAATAAAGGATGGGATGCCGATCCGGTTCTCGAGAAAGGTTCAAAAGAAGCCTCTCTCTATGTTAAAGGCATTGATTGCCCTCGGAGGCAGGGAGGTAAGGGAAGAACAGATCGCAGATTTACTCTGGCCTGAATCTGATGGCGATGCTTCACACCTTTCGTTTTTAACAACCCTTCATCGGTTGCGCCAATTGCTTGGTCATGAGAAGGCTATCCAATACAGAGAAGGGCGGCTGACATTAAATGATCGATACTGCTGGTTGGATATCTGGGCATTTGAACACATTCTTGCACAAGCAGAGTCTCAATGGAAGGAAGGAATAACAGAGAGTGCAGTTCGGGCTGTTGAAAAAGCTCTGGACATGTATAGAGGATCTTTCCTGGTTGAAGATGCCGAGCAAACTTGGGCAATATCAATGCGTGAACGTCTGAAAAGTAAATTCTTGAGGATCCTAAATCACTTAGCCAACTACTGGGTAGAGGTTGGGCATTTGGAAAAAGCGGTGGAATGCGGTCAGAAAGGACTGGAAGCGAATGACCTCATTGAAGAACTTTACCAGCAGCTCATGACCTGCTACCAAGGTCTTGGCAGAAAGGCTGAAGCACTGGCCGTTTATCATCAATGCCGAAAAACCCTTTCTTCAGTCCTTGGTATTGAGCCCTCCGCCAAAACTGAAGCGATTCATAGATCAATAATAGAGAACCGGTGTCCTGGAAAAAAATGATATAAGAAGCGGACCTAAAATCCTTGACGGATTTGGAATTTTATGCCATCTTAAAGACGCATCCATAATGAATGTGGGAAATAGGAAATTGAGTATGGGGATTCGTAAAGAGGATACAAAGAAGGATAGCGCAACAAAGAAAGACTTACAAAATTTTAAAGAAGAGATAATCCATCAATTTCACCTTATCTCAGAGGGTTTAATAGATCAAATAAAGCTTTTGGCTGAGGGACATACAGGAATTATACAAAAACTCGACCGAGTGGAAACGAGACTTGACCAAATGGAGAAGGAGAATGAACGCCAGCACCTGGAAACACGTGCTCTTGTCAAACTTTCATTTTCCGAACTGGACAAACGACTTTCTAACTTAGAGTCCCAGGTAAGAGAAATTCAAGAATGGAAAAAACAGGTTGAGGCTCGGCTGCCCGTTTAAAATTCCCCCCTTTATGTTTGAATACTGGTTCTCCTAATAAATTTACCAAAAATTTTATGAAAAACCCTGTAATTGTAATCAATTATCCTCTGCATCGTGATTGCCCGATCTCCTAATTCCCGGGGCTCCCTTCTTCGTTTCTCTCTTTTCATTCAATATGTATGCAATCTGTAATTGTTTTGTGGTAAGGATGATTCACAAGCTACACTTCCATCGATAGAGAATAGAGTGAAAGAACGAAAAAAGTTTTTTCTGTCAACTTCAATAGTCTTTGCCAGTTAAATCGTCCATATTCACCGTTTTAAAAAGGACCATCCTCCCCATCTTGTAGGGGTGGTGGAAGAAGTCGGAGTTAAGGGAAGGAAGGCATTCACCAATTACGACGAACTCTGGGAAATTCTAACTTCTTCTAAAAGAATTATGCAGAAACAAAAGAGAAAGGAGGTGGAATAAAAAAGAAGACAAAAAGTTTTCCCTCTCCCCTTGCGGGAGAGGGTGGGGGTGAGGGGGTTATATATATGTTGCACTATGCGAGCTATTTAAAACAAGGAGGTGTAACACGATTTCTGAGAACAGATGGAAAATAGGAATTGGTATTCTTTTTGGCTTAGTAATGTTTATCCCAGTCGCCCAAGCCCAACAACCTTTCGATATTAAGGATTATTTTTATGCCCCGGGGTAAACAACAAATAAACCCAAACACTTCTCGAGGCTATTTAAGAGTGATTGGGACCCATAAATTACCAAAGAAATAGAAATTTAAAACTCAATATGCGGTCCCCTCACCTTTACCCTGTTATCTCAAGGTAGGATGGGGGGGAAGAAAGGAGCCATCCATGAAAGATTTATTTCATAAATCACTTTCACGTCGTAGTTTTCTTAGGTATATTGCCGCCACAATGGCTACCACCGCGGTAGATTGGTTCAAGATTGAGGCTATGGCATCTACCGTCGAACCCAAATCGGATTATCCTGTTGTAGTCATCGGGGCAGGCATAGGAGGGCTTGTTGCTGCGACCTATCTCGCAAAAAATGGTTTTCCTGTTACCGTGATTGAACAACACGATGTCCCTGGTGGCTATGTCACCTCATTTGAAAGGGGCGAATTTAAGTTCGACGTTGCACCTCATTATACCTTAGGGTTATCTCCATTTCTGGAATACCTCGGAATCCAAGAAAAAGTTGAATTGGTCAAGCCACCTGAATTTTTTCGGGTTATCACCCCGGAACATGATCTGATTTTGCCTCAGGAAGATCCTAGAGGAATCATTCGAGTTCTCTCTGAAAAGTTTCCTCATGAGGAGCAAGGAATAAAGAGCTTTATGAGCCTGCTCAATGGACTACTCCAGGAGTGGGTGAAGCCGTTTGATATGAAGACCATTTCTTCAACTCATCCAATCATGTGGAATCTGAGTAAATTGAATACTGCCCAGGTATTTGACCAACATTTTAAAGATCCAAGGCTCAAAGCGGTCTTATGTATCTTTGGTTCAGGTTTTGGACTTCCTCCATCCAGGCTCCCGGCTTTAGTTTTTTCTCCGGGGACAGCGGCGAGCATATATGTTGGCCGGGAGTATGTTAAACCTTGCGGTCAGGGGTTCAGCAACGCCTTAATGCAGGCCATCGAGAATAATCGGGGACGGGTCATCCTGAAGACCGAAGTCGAAAGCATCCTGGCAAAAGACGGAACTGTAACTGGTGTGAGGACAACCAATGGTAAAACTTATACAGCTAAAGCAGTCATCTCCAATGCCAGCGCACCGGCTACTTTCGAAAAGATGCTTTCTCCAGGTCATGTACCGGATAGCTATATGGCAAAACTTCGAACCTACCGTCCCTCACATTCTTATTTTCTTGTATGGTTGGGGTTAAACAAAGAACTACGAGGTAAGTTTAAAGGTTTTCAAAATGTCGTCATACCCGAACATTATGATCCAGAGGATGATGATAAGGCTACCTCAGCTTGCAATGCTTCAAAAACGAGGTTCCAAGTCTATATATACGATGCACTCTATTCTGGATATTCCAAGCCTGGAAAGAGTACCGTCAAAATTCTAATGCAATGCGGATACAGACCATGGAAACATTTTGAGGCTGATTACTTTGCCGGCAAGAAGGAGGCTTATCGGAAGGAGAAGGATCGAATTGCACAAATTCTTATCGAGCGCGCTGAATCTAAGGTGATCCCAGGTCTCAAATCAATGATTGAAGTGATGGATGCCGCAACACCATTAACCCATAGGCGCTATACCAAAAACCCCGAAGGGGCTGTCCTGGGTTACGAACACTCTATGGACAACTATTGGATTTACAGGAATAAGAATCGGACGCCGATAAAAGGACTATACCTGGCAAGCGCCTGGGGAAGCCCGGGAGGAGGAGTAAATCCGGTAGTGAGAGGTGGACAAAGTGCATTCACAGACCTCATGTTAGACTGGGCAAAAATAAAATAGTGAGTATATGATAATCCAATGGACATTTTCATTATTTTTCGGAACGTGTTCCTTCTTCTTTCCTCTTCACTCATTCAGGGGGCGATTAATTTCAATTTCGGGAAGTAGGTCCGGTATCGGGAAGCATCCCTCGTTAAGAGGGGAATGCCGAGGACGGCGGCGTGCGCCCCGATGAAAAAATCGGGGAGGGGTGAACGCTTGCCACCTCCTTTTTTCCGGTATTGGAGAAAACATTT
>Ga0154895_1250_pt3 | contig 13070 bp, 11 predicted proteins | sample Rifle2008BG19ft_FD_105867 | JGI IMG/M metagenome (GOLD analysis project Ga0154895, IMG submission 105867) | Deltaproteobacteria bacterium RBG_19FT_COMBO_46_12 | reverse complement strand
AGGGCTTTTCTTTTTAAAAATGGTGGAGGCGGCGGGAATCGAACCCGCGTCCGAGAACCTTCCGACAGAGTTTCTACATACATAGCCTGTGATTTAATTTCACCCCTCCAAACTCCCACAGGCAGGATTCCGGAAGAACTAGCTTATGGAGATTCGCCCCTCACCCTATAAGCATCGGGGAGGAACTATCCTGTTTTTCTGACATCCCTGCCTGCCCTACAGGAGAGAGCAGGAGAGACGCTGGCTGCCCTTAAGCAGCCAGGGCATAATCGTAGTTGGTTGCGATTATGTTTAATCCCATTTGTTTTACGAGCCAATGGGACCTCGGTATGCAACCCTGACGTCAACGATCCCCGTCGAACCCTTTTCGCCCCCTTTCTATCTCACGTTCCATCGTCTTTTTCTTAAGGGTCTCACGTTTATCATAAAGCTTCTTCCCCTTTGCGAGACCCAGATCCACTTTTACCTTGCCGTTCAAAAAGTAGAGTTTGAGCGGAATGAGGGTATATCCTTTCTGTTCCACCTTACCGATTAACCGTTTAATCTCCTTCTTGTGAAGGAGGAGTCTTCGGGTCCGTAAAGGATCATGATTTAACCGGTTGGCTTGGGGATAAGGACTGATATGAACATCGACCATGAAAACCTCACCCCTTTTGACATTCCCATAACTGTCCCCTAAGTTCACTCTTCCGTCCCGTAATGATTTGACCTCCGACCCCAGAAGGGATATCCCGGCCTGGTACGTCTCCTCGATAAAGTAATTATGGAAGGCCTTTTTGTTCTGACAAATCAACTTTTCAGCCATCTTTCAAAACCACGCATAGAACCCGCCTGCCAAATAATCTATTCGGTGGGCAGGCATAGCGCCTGCCTGCGGTAGGCAGGCTAAGCGCATAGTGATAATAAGGCCAAATATTCATGTTAATAGAAAAATCACCTTCTTGGTCATTTATATCTATTTTAACGGAAAAATGGATTTAAATCAAAGGGTTTGTTCACCCCCACCCGCACCCTCCCCCATTTAAGGGGGAGGGAAATAGAAGGTTCTCCCATCAAGGGGGAGGGGGAGAAGGGGGCGATTTGCGATTTGGTAGTTAAACGCGGACAGGAAGTTCGATGAGGAAGGTTGCGCCTCTGGGTTTGTTGTCCCGGACACGGATATATCCATTGTGATCAGAGATGATCGCGTTGACGATGGTCAGCCCTAACCCCATTCCACTTTTCCGCGTTGAAAAATAAGGTTCAAAAAGTCTCTCCTTGTCTTCGTCAGGGATCCCACGGCCATCGTCACTCACCTCAAGGCGAGCGATCTGCAATCTGTGATCGTAATTCGTCTGGATTCTGATTTTCCCCTCATTTTCGATAGCGGTAAGACTATTTTTGATTAAATTGATGATCACCCTTTTCATCTGATCCCGATCGACATTCATGACAGGTAAGTGATTAGGAACGAATTCAAACTTGATCCGTTTATGGGCCTCTTTAAAAAGAACCAAGGTCTCTTGAATGATATCATTCAGTTGATTGGGAGTAGGTTGAGAGGCCGGCATTCTGGCAAAATTCGAAAATTCATTGACCATCCCCTTCAGTTCTTCAACCTGTTTCACGATTGTCCGGGTGCACTCATCAAAGACGGCCCCATCGGGTTGAAGTTTTTCCAGGTACCGTTTCCTCAGTCGTTGAGCAGAAAGTTGAATGGGGGTTAATGGATTTTTGATCTCATGGGCAATTCGACGAGCCACTTCCCTCCAGGCCGCCATTCTCTGGGCTTTCATGAGCTGGGTGAGGTCATCAAAAACAGTTAAGACACCAAGAGGTTTTCCCTCCTCATCCCTCAGAGTTGTCAAATTGATCAACAGAGACAGAGATTTTCCCTCCCAATTTACGGTAAGTTGTCTCTCAATGGAATCCAACCCCGAAGATTTGATCTCACCCAGCAGAGGCTCTAATTGCTCCACATACTCCTTCGGCAGCGCCTCTGAAAATTTTTTATCCAGGACTGCCTCGCCCTTGATTTCTAACATTTCCTCTGCGGAAGTGTTGATCGTGGTCACATTTCCTTCTTCATCAATGGAGATGACTCCGGCGGCCACATTTTTCAGGACGATCTCCATATACTTCTTTCGTTGTTCCAACTCAGCGCGGCTCACCTGAAGGTCTTCTGTCATTTGATTGAAGGATTGAACAAGCAACCCGATCTCATCCGCCGCTTTCATCTTAATTCGGAAATTGAGGTCTCCTGTAGCAATCCGGTGAGTGGCCTCTGCCAAATCTTTAATCGGAACCGTTATATCCTTGGCTAAATGAAAACCAAACCAGGTGGCTGAGAAGACGATGAGAAGGGTGACCATCAGCAGAGCCATCATGTAACTGAACTTGATCGGTTTTTTTAAAATCTTCAATTGTTTATATTCCACAAAGGCATGGGAGATCTCACGCATCTTGGCCGTTAAACTTTTTGGAATAAAATGCGAGGCCGCCACCACTCCCATCACCTCCCCTCCTTCGGAAAGGTTGAAGAGAGGGGCAATGCCCATAATGATCTCTCCCTCCCCTACTGACAAGATTCGAGAAACCTCTTTCCCTGAAAATCCTGCTTCTAATAAATCGCTTGGAAGATTGAGAGAAACGGGTTGAAGTGAAGGGTCTTCCACTCTAATTGTATTCCTCCCCTCCTTTAAAAATATCCCAAGGGTGCTGAGATGGTACTCCTTCCGTCTGACCTCGAGCTGTTCCCTCAAAAGGCTCATTTCTTTTGGTCCTTTATAACTACCCTGCTTGGAAAGGGTTTTGCTAATCTGTTGAGCGGTGGAAACGGTGTTTTTGGCAAAATCTCGATAATAAGTTTGAGCGACTTCCAAGGATCCTTGAAGGGACTGTTCCACCTGGGCGCTAAACCAATGTTCCACGCTATTGGTAATAAATCCTACTGCCACGAAAAAAAGAAGGATGGTTGGAATGAGGGAAAGGCTGACAAAGGCGACCACCAATTTTGTCCTGAGCCTGGCTCCTAAAACCTTCCGCTTTCGCTCAAAGATCAGTTTGACCAGATTCCTGATCACCAAAAAGATGAGAAGGAGAATCAAGATGATGTTGATATTGATGAGACTGAAAATAACGATATTATTGGCGAAAGGGATTTTCCCCCCGATCTGGGGGAATTTCATCTCGATGGTGGTGAAGATAAGGATGAGGATGGAAATGATCCCGATGATGATGAACTCATTGCGTCGTCTTCTTGCTTCAGGGGAAAGCTCTTTCTTCATCATTATCCAGCTTCTCTTATAAACCCTTTTAATCTCCCCACCCCCTGAAGCAAACGGGGGGGAGGGGGATTTTTTATGGTGGAAGAGGCTCGATATGCCAATCGGTTTTAAAATCCCATAAGGAGACGAAAAACAAGAGATACTCTAAATGAAGGGGAAGCCTGACTGGATCCAACTCAGCTTTAATTCGAAAGTAAGTCGGGACTCCAGGGTTGAGGGGAGAGGAAGGTCGAATTTCCAACTCTTTCACTTCTGACATCAGCTTCTTGGCTTCCCCTAAACTGGAAACCGCCAGAGAGGAGCGGTTTTCCCCCAATGCCACCTGATAGACCTTTTGAATGGGATTATATTGGACCGTGTGATGAAATTCAACAGAGGCCACCTTCCGATCTTTCCACCAACTTCTCTTCTGATAGAGGTGAATATAAAAGGTGAACGTCGTCTGTATTCCTGACTGAATGGCCTCCTGCATCTTTTCTGTAAAGCAGTTTTGAACATCAAAACTCACCTTCCAGACTGCATTCGTCCCCTTCACGTTGACATCTTTGATCGAAGCTTTTTGACAGAACGCTGAGAGGGGAAACATCCAGATCAAAAGGAAAGCAATCCATCCAATCAACCATCTTTTATGAATCCAAAGTTTCATATCTAAGATCCGAAATTTCGACTTCCTCCCTATCCCTCCCCCTCAAGAGGGAAGGGATAGGGAGGGGGTGAATTATAAAAAAGGGGATATTCGAAGAGGACTGTAAGCCGAGTTCTGTCATCCCATTCCCGCCTTTCAGCGAAAATCAGGAGGATGGCCATTTATCTAGGGCCCTGATTGCTCAGGGTCTCAAGCGACCTTACCCGTCCCGCCTTTATCTCGCTGCAATTGCCTCGAGACAAATTTGAATGGGCAATTCTTATCCCCCCTGTGGAACGGCGGCTAAGCCTATTCCATAGGGGGAAAGCGGAACCTATTTGGTCTTGCTCCGGATGGGGTTTACCAAGCTACCCCAATCGCTCAGGGTACTGGTAAGCTCTTACCTCACCTTTTCACCCTTACCCTGTGAAGTGGCGGCAAAGCCACCTTCACAGGGCGGTATGTTTTCTGTGGCACTTTCCTTTTCCCCCGTGAAATGGCGGCGATGCCCATTTCACGGGGGGCAGTCCGTGTTACGGACCACCCTGCCCTGTGGAGCTCGGACTTTCCTCCCCTCCCCGATCTCCCGCTCTGCGAGATATCAGGAGGAGCGACCATCTGTTCCCCTTCGAATTCCCTCCTTTCCTGAGATTTCTGAAAACCTGAAGAAATCCCTGCAATCATTTTGGGAATCCCTGCCTGCGGCAAGCAGGTGTGCAATCAAGAGAGCTTATCGTAGTTTTTTTGGGCTCTCTTTCTTTTTCCTCTGCAATCCTCTTCTGGATTGCCTGATTCGCCAAACGGTCTGCCTCTTTGTTCTCTTCCCTTGGGATGGATTCAATCTCAAAAGATGAAAATGTTTTTAAATCTTCCATGACTGTTTTATGAAGGATTTTTAAATTCAAATCCTTCACGCGATAGATCCCTTTAATTTGTCTTTCAACCAATTCTGAATCGGTGAAGATCTGGAGAATATCCCCTCCCAATCGCCTGGCCTCTCTCACCCCTAAAATAAGGGCCCAGTATTCCGCTTCATTGTTCGTCCTGTGCCCGAGATATCGGCTCATCTCCGAAATCTTTTTTCCCTCTCCATTCATCACGCAAATCCCTGCCGCTGCCCTTCCCGGGTTCCCTCTCGAGGCCCCATCAATAAAGAGGACCAAACGATCTCCCGATTTCAAGCCCTTCATTTTTTACTTCGAGCTCCATCCCAATAGAGAATTCGATTACAGTGGGGACACCGAATGAGGGCATTGTTCTTCTGGACCTCGATGAACATTTGGGGAGGGACATTTACAAAACAACCCTGACAGGTCTCATTCTTTACATTGACCACCCCCACTTCTCCTCGCTTATCCTTCAGTGTGCCATAGAGTTTGAACAGTTTCGGTTCGATCTGCTTAGAAAGAACCTCTCTTCTTTCCATCTGTTCGTTCCAGACCCTATCGTCGATGACCATCTTTTCCTGAATTTTTTTCCGCTCCCCCTCAATTTTTTCCAGGGTGATTCGCGCCTCTTTCTCCCTTTTGGAGAATTCCTTTTTGAGTTCATCGATTTCATCCAGGACCTGGAGGATCTCCTCTTCGATCCGACTATTCGCTTCCTTGATCATATCGATTTCGGTGAGGAGCGCCTGGTATTCTTTATTGGTTTTTACTTCGGACATCCTCCCTTCTGCTCTCTTGATTTTTTCAAGTTCCACGTTGAGATGCCCTTCTTTCTGCCTCCGGGTTTTCTCTAATGATTCAGCCCTCTCCTTTTCTTTCTGGACCCTCTCCTTCTCGATTTTTTGTCTCTCATCCAACTTTTTCATCTCTTTAGGATATCGATCTCTCTCCTCTTTAATACCCTTCAGATCAAGATCAATCTTTTGAAGTTCCCAAAGGAGTTCTAATTGTTTCTTCAACCGTTACCTCCTATCCGACAAATTTTGCAGGAATAAATCCTAAGCATATTGTCCTCAAAAAAAAGAGTGCACCAAAAAGGCGCACTCTCATCTTCTCGTCCAGACCCATGGAGTATCTCTTCTTTTATCCTTGAGGAGTGCATAACTGTTTTTCCCCCTCTTTTGGTGGGCCCACCTGGGTTCGAACCAGGGACCTACCGGTTATGAGCCGGTGGCTCTTCCAGCTGAGCTATGGGCCCTACCCTTACTATTATATGTTATCCCCCAAAAGTGTCAACCCTATTCCCCAAAGGGGAGTTCTTAGTTCGGGGTTGAGAGTTCGGAGCAATTAAATTTTGGGCTTGGGGTTCAAGGTTTAAAACTACGAACTCCGAACTAAGTACTACGAACTAATCATGTTTCAAGAAAACTTTTCAGTTTCTTGGCTCGGCTGGGGTGCCTTAATTTCCTCAGCGCCTTTGCCTCAATTTGTCGTATTCTTTCCCGTGTGACATCAAACTCCTGCCCCACCTCCTCCAGAGTATGATCGTACTTTTCTCCGATTCCGAATCGCATCCTTAGAACCTTCTCCTCCCTATGGGTGAGACTGGCCAACACCTTTTGAGTTTGTTCTGATAAATTTGCGCTGATCACAGCTTCCTGCGGTGAAATGATCGCTTTGTCTTCGATGAAGTCTCCCAAATGGCTGTCTTCTTCTTCACCGATGGGCGTCTCAAGGGAGATAGGTTCTTTCGCAATCTTCAATACCTTTCTCACTTTATCCAACGCCATGTCCATCTTCTGAGCAATCTCTTCAGGAGTCGGCTCTCTCCCTATCTCCTGGACGAGGTATCTGGAAGTCCGGATCAATTTGTTGATCGTCTCGATCATATGCACAGGAATCCGGATGGTCCGAGCCTGATCGGCAATGGCTCGTGTGATGGCCTGTCGGATCCACCAAGTCGCATAGGTGCTAAATTTATACCCCCGTTGGTATTCAAATTTATCCACCGCCTTCATCAATCCGATGTTCCCCTCCTGAATGAGATCTAAGAATTGAAGCCCTCGATTGGTATATTTTTTTGCAATCGAGACGACCAGCCTCAGGTTTGCCTTCACCAGTTCACTCTTGGCCTCCTTGGCTTTTGTCTCCCCTCCCATGATCGCCCTCACGGCGCCCTTCAGTTTTTCTGGTGGGAGACCACATTCTGCCTCGACCTTGTGAATCTTTCTCAGGGCATTCTTTACCAATCGATCCGTCTCCTTGAGATCAGCTTTGCTCAATTTTCGAGTTCGAAAGAGTGTCTTCTCACTCATCGTCCTTGTTTTCAGCCTCTTCAAATAGGACCGCGCCTCCTGAATAGAAATCCCACACTTATCTTCAACCTTTTCGATCTCGCTCTCCCCTTTTTCCACTCGGTTCAACATCTGCTTCATTTTCTGAACAATTTTATTAATCTGGGCATCTCTCAAATTCATCTGATTAAAACAGTCTAAAATATCCTCTTGTTTCTTTTTAACCTGTTTCTGAATCTTGCCTCTTGGGGTCGACCTTTTTTTCAGAATCCGCCGAACATCCTCATCTCTTCGTTTCATCCGCTCGATCAGCTCTAAAATCTTTTTCTTTTGATTTTGTTCTTCCTCAAAGCTCGTCTCTTCCTCATCAATCTCATTGGTCACTTCCCGGATCTCTATCTTACCTGCCTTAATGGCGTTACCCAGATTCATGACCTCCTTGACGGCCATAGGACAGTTCAGGACGACGCTCAACACTTCTCGCTTCCCGCTCTCAATTCTTTTAGCAATCTCCACCTCTCCTTCTCGGGTCAAAAGAGAGACAGAGCCCATCTCGCGGAGATACATCCGGACAGGGTCCGTGGCCCTGGCAAAGGTCTCCATCTCCAACTCATCGCCTTCCCCCTCTCCCTTCTCCATGGCCTTCTCTTCCTCCACCTTCAACCCCTGGAGGTCATCCGCGACATCAATGTCCATTTCATCGAACATCATCAGGACATCGTCAATTTGATCGGAGGAGACGATATCGTTGGGAGGGATACCATTGACCTCATCGAAGGAAAGAAATTCCTTCTCCCCTTCCATATTAATCAAATGTTCAACCCCTTTGATCTTGCCTCCCTTGGCCATGGACCTTTCCCCCTAATCTTCCCGAAAACTATCCTTATGAAGGCCTTTCTTCCTCTTCGCCAGTTCTTGGTGTTCCTTTAAAAGAGAGACCAGCCTTTTTCCTTCTGGCTGTTTCTCCGCCTCTCTGATCTTCTTCAGCAACTCGTCTTTCTCCTTTTTCAACCTCTTTTCACGAATCTTTTGGACACAGTCCTGCAGGATCTTTCCCCGGTCTACCCCCTCCAGTCCGCTTTCCCGGAAGGCAAAGTCGCACAGCCTTCCTTTGAGGTCTTCTTCAACGTTGGCTAAGACCTCTGGTAGATCAAGCCTTCCCTTCCTTTGATAAAAATCTTTTAGGGTCTCAGCTATTTTCTGCAAGGTTGGACTTTCAAATTCTTTGAAGATCCTTTCTTCTGAAAGAATCGGAATGAACTCAGGGTGATGAACCATGAGACGGATGACGATCTCTTCTGACCTTGGAAAAGCCCTCTCCACGGACGACTTTATTAAATCCTCTCCACCCTTGGAGGATGCCTTGGAAGGGAACCGGAGCATCTCATACAGAAAGGACTCCTGAATTTCGAGTCTCTCGGCTAAAGCCTTTATATAAAAATCCCTTCGAATCTTATTAGGGATTTTACCGAGGAGGACCATCCCCTCCTTCGCCACTTTAACCTTCCCATCGATGGATTTCAAATCATGGGTTTTCACCAACCGATCAAAATAGAAATCGATAAGTGGAATGGGACGTTCCACCTTTTTTAGGAAGTCTTCCGGGTTCCCTTTTCTCAGAAACCCATCTGGATCTTCTCCTTTTGGGAGAACGATCGTATTCCCAGTCACCTCCTCTTCTAAAAAAAGGGGGAGCGAGCGAAGAGCGGCCTGAACCCCTGCCTGATCCGCATCAAAGAGGGTGATCAAATTTTTTGTATATCGTTTTAAGGTTTGAATATGTCGTGTGGTCAGCGCCGTTCCTAACGTGGCAACACTATGCTTCCATCCATATTGGTGCAGGGTCAACAGGTCAAAATAGCCTTCAACAATGATAACACAATCCTTCTCCACGGCATATCGCTTGGCCACCTGGAGGCCATAGAGGGTTTCTCCTTTATGATAGATACTCGACTCAGGAGAGTTAAGATATTTGGGCTGTCCTTCTTTGAGGATCCTTCCCCCAAATCCAACCACCCGTTGATGGAGGTCGAAAATGGGGAAGAGAATCCTCCCCCGAAAAGCATCGTACCAACCCTCTCGCAGAGTCGAGTGTCCGGCTTTTTTCTTAGGAAAGATTAAACCCAATTCCCAGGCCAGTTCGAGAGAAACCTTTTTCCCCTGGAGATGCTGAGCCAGTCCATCCCAACGGTCAGTGGAGGTCCCCAACCGGTGTTCAGAAACGATCTCCTGGCTGATCCCTCTTTGAGATAAATACCTTCTCCCCCCCTCACCTTCTCGCCGTTGGGTCAGGAGATCATGAAAATATTCCGAGGCGGTCTGATTAATCTGGAAGAGGACCTCTTTTTTGGTCATCTCCTTTTTTTGGATTGCGGAAAGTTCACGGGAAGGAAGTTTCACCCCATAGCGCCTCGCCAATTCCTCCACCGCCTGAGGGAAAGAGAAATGTCCTGCTTTCATTAAAAAGGTAAAGACATCTCCCCCTTCTCCACAGCCGAAACAGTGAAAAATTTGTTTCTCCTCATTGACCATGAAAGAAGGGGTCTTTTCGGAATGGAATGGACAGAGTCCCCTATAGTTCTTTCCTGTTTTTTTAAGAGCGACGTAGTCCGAAATGATTTCCAAGATGTTGGAACGATCACGAATTTCTGAAACCTTCTCTTCGGATAGAAACCCAACAGCCAAACGATTTACCCCGTAAGAAAACCCTGCTTTTTCTAACAAGGGTTATTTCAATTCTACAATCGTCATTCCACGACCGCCCCTCATCGTCTCTCCCGGAGAGAAATTTTTTACAGCGCGATGTCCATTCAGATATTGACCGATCGCTTTCCGTAGCCTCCCAGAACCCACCCCATGGAGTATATGGATTTTCTCCAGCCCATGGAGGAGGGCTTGATCAATAAATTTATCGACCTTGGGAAGGGCGTCCTCCACGGTCAGACCGATCACATTTAATTGTGAACGAGGTTCCTGAATCTCCCCCTTGAAATAGGGGTGGCCTTTTTGAATCCCCGTTTCCTTTTTTTCCTCTTCCTCCGTTACCTGAACGATTTCAGAAAGGGGGGCTTTCACTTTGCCTTTGTCGGTCAGGACTTCTGCCTGGTCCACCCGTTTTTTTACATGGGTCAGAATCCCCATGCTCCGAAGGCTCTCAATTCTAACATGTTCCCCACCCTTCAAGCCACCCGAGACGGCAGGATATCCTTTTCCCCTGTTGGAAGGAAAAAATTTCTCTTTTATCTCCTGAAGTTCTTTGCGCTGGAGGCCTAAAGAAATCTTCTTCTTCTCCTCCCTGCTGCGACGAGCCCATTCCTTCAATTCCTCCTCAACCTTTTGGACTGTTTTCCTCGCCTTCTCCTCTGCCTTTGAAAAAATATCGCCTCTCCTATGCTTGAGGGTCTCTAAGACGCTCTTTAGCTTCTGACGTTCAAGCCCAACCTCCTCCTTCATCTTAAAAAACTCGATCCGCTCTTTTTTTGTGTCAGACTTTAACCTCTCCAATGTCTCCAGGGCTCGGGTGACTTCCTCCCCACTCCCATCTCGATGAGCGTGAGCGGCTTCGAGAACCTTTTCTGAGATCCCTAACTTCTCGGCCACTAAAAAGGCATTACTCCACCCTGACGATCCATAGGCGAGGGTATATCGAGGCTCCAAGGTTTCCTCATCGAACTCAACCGCCACATTCTCTACGTCTGGGTAAAGATATCCATAGACCTTCAGTTGATCAAAGTGAGTGGTCACCACGATGGAGGCCCCGCTCTTTCGGAATCGATCTAAAAAACCCATCGCCAGGGCACACCCCTCCTGGGCATGGGTTCCCACTCCCAGTTCATCCAAAAGGACGAGGGAGTGCGGTCCTGCCTTCTCTAAGATTTGGTTCACATGGAGGAGATGGCTGGAGAAGGTGCTCAGATTTTCTTCGATATTCTGTTCGTCGCCGATCACCGCAAAGATGTCCCGGAAGATCCCAATCTGGCTTCCCTCTGCCACCGGGATGGGAAGACCAGATTGAACCATCAAAGTGAGGAGTCCCAATGTCTTCAACGCCACTGTCTTTCCACATGCATTCGCTCCGCTCACAATGAGAACACGAATCCCATCACCCATCCGGAGGTGAATGGGAACCACCTGATCCTCACGTTGAAGCGTCAGGAGAGGGTTTCTAACCTCTCCCATCTTAATCCTCCCTTCCTCATTCAAAAGGGGTTGAACAGACTTCAGACGAATAGACAGTTTTGCCATCGCATAGAGGAAATCCAATTCCCCTAACCGCTCAAAGTCATCCCATAGATTTTGACTCTCCTCCCGAACCTTCTCTGAAAGATTGGCTAGGATTCGAACTTCCTCTTCCTTCTCCTCCCCCATGAGGATATTGACCTCATTGTTAAGGGCGACCACCTGGAGGGGTTCGAAAAAGTAGGTCATCCGGCTCTGGGACTGGTCATGGATGATTCCTTCCATGCGATGTTTGAAATCAGATTTGATGAGAAGGACATATCGTCCATTTCTTAAAGTAATGAAATGCTCTTGAAAGATCGGCTGAAGCTCTTCTTGATGAAGAAGATTTTCAAGGACTCCCTTTGCTTTTTCTCTGACCTCTCCCAATCGATGTCGGGTATCCAAAAGGACCGGGCTCGCTCGGTCGAGAATCTCACCTTTCGTATTGATGGCTTGGAGGATTTCCTTCTCCAACGCTTTTTGATAAGAAAGTTTGGAAATCTTTTCCTGAAGATGAGGGACCTTGATCTTCTCCAGCTTTTGAAAAAATCGTCTCAGCCCTTTGCACAATACCATTTGATCATGGAGATCCAATAACTCCTGAACATCAAAGACGGATCCTTCGATTCCCAATTTATTTAAAATCCCCTCAATATCTTTCAATCCTCTGAGGGGAATCTCTCCCTCTATTTCTAAAATTTTCTTGAGTTCCATCACCTCGGTTAATCTGGATTGGATTGAAGGGAGGTCTTTGAAGGGTCTTAAGGCTTCACAGCGTTTTCGACCTAAGGGGGAAATCGCATATTCTTTTAAGATATCTAATAGATGAAAGAACTCTAAAAGCTTGAGGGAGCGATCATCCATAATACGTGAAAAAAGGGATTTAGATTACCTGTGAAGAGGGGGAATTTATGGGGAAAGCCTTTCTTTCACCCATTGATTGATCAATTTTCCGTCGGCTTTCCCCCCCATTTTTGGCATGACGGACTTCATCACTTTTCCTAAGTCCTTCAGGGATGAAGCTTGAGTTTCTTGAATACTTTGATCAATGATCTTTAATATCTCCTCCTGGCTCATGGGTTGGGGTAAAAAGGACTTCATAATTTCTATTTCGCATTTCTCCTTCTCGACCAAATCCATCCGTCCGCCTATTTGGAATTGTTCAACAGACTCTTCGGCCTTTCTCACCATTGCCTGAATCACCTTGATAATCTCTCCGTCCTCCAACTTTTTTCTCAGTTCAATCTCCTTATTTTTCAATGCCGACCGAATCATTCGAATGGCGGAAAGTTTTAATTTTTCACTGGATTTCATGGCCTGTTTCATTTCCTCAACCAATCTCTCTTCCAAACTCATCCCCTATCCCCTCTCCATTATTTTTCTCATTCTCTTCATGGCCCTTTTCTTGGCGGCCAACGCCTTTTTCTTTCTCTTTATGCTAGGCTTCTCGTAATGCTCTCTTTTCCGAATCTCTGACAAGATACCCGTCTTTTCAACCTGTTTCTTAAATCGCCTGAGCGCATTTTCAAAAGATTCGTTTTCTTTTATTTTAATCCCTGGCATCCATTTTTCCCCTCCTTCCATCAATTATTTTGGGCAAGTTATTATATAATTTTATATTATAAAGTCAAATATTTTTATCCCCCTTTTTGTCCCTCTCACCCCTCGCTCCCCATTTTTCCCTTGACAAAGAACTGGCACTCTTTTAATTTAATTTTTTATACAACATTCCCCCTGATTCTCCCAAGGCGGCGCCAAAATGAAAGAGATAGAAAAA